>Ga0209367_1000195_pt1 | contig 49881 bp, 37 predicted proteins | sample WorMetLIZISLAND2_FD_187412 | JGI IMG/M metagenome (GOLD analysis project Ga0209367, IMG submission 187412) | Marine gutless worms symbiont microbial communities from Max Planck institute for Marine Microbiology, Germany - Olavius geniculatus... ... | reverse complement strand
TTCGCCGTCTGGGGTGCGCTGCAGCAGATGGTGTACCACCAGCAAAGATTTGACTCAGTCGACGAACTGAAACGAGCAATTGTCAAGGCGTGGGACAAGCTCAGCCAGGCGTTTCTCGACAGGAGCGTCGGCGAATGGCGTCGTCGTCTTGCCGCCGTGGTGCAGCAGAATGGTGGACATATCGAGCACAAATTCTGAACATTGATTTCATGACTAAATCAGATTAAGTGTTATAATGATAATGTGATTGTAATTTTATGTGCATTTTGTTCTGTTATTAAGCGTCATGAACTATTACCGATCGCTATCTGAAGCAATATGACTCGTATTCGCCAGGTGGCGCCACCGTTGCACATAATTAATTTCAATAACTTATGTTTTCGTGTTGAGAATGAAACGACCTTGAGTTGTGCAAAAAATCGTGTAGATCTAAGCAGTATTTCTGAAGTTAGAAGCTATATAACAGAGTGGCCTCGTTTTTTTGGGCCACCCTGTATACTTTACTTTTTGCGCCATCCTGTAATAAATATTTTATTGTGTTTGCCGAAAGGTAAGCTACCGGTACGTTTTTACTTGAGTCTGTCTGTCATTATCTGTCTGTCCCGTACAGATTCATAATTCGAAAACGAAAGGGGGTAGAAAAAACAAGAAGCCCAGCTGTTGCTAAGGTGGGGCCGACCCTACTGGTTGTCACTGACCTTGAAGGTAATCTAAGGTCGATGATTTTTATTATGTTATCTGAAATGACGTATGCGACTTCCTATTAGTGATTAATAGTAACCTTAACCCTATCTTGCATCGTTTCCGAGATATGGCTACTTATACCTTGAAGCATTCCATTCCATAGTGCGTTATGACCTTTCAAAGTCATCCAAGATCATCGATTTATATGTCATTTAAAAGCCAGTATGCGACTTCCTATTAGTGACCAATAGCAACCTAAACCCTATCTTAATTGCACCGTTTAGAAACGCTAGTCTTGTTATGTGGCTTGGTGGTAAAGTAACGTCAACGAGCGAGACTAGTGACCGAAAGGTCCCAGGATCGACTCCGAGTCGGGGCACTGTCAGATAGGCCTAATAGGGTGTTTACACGATCGAGCAAACATCGAGCAAAGTCGAGCAGACGTCGAGCAAACGCGGAGCAAACATCGAGCTGGATCGTCTAGCTAACATATAGCAGCAAACGTCGAGCAAACATCGAGCAAACGTCGAGCTGGCTCAAGCAGGCCTATTGGAACTCCGCCCCCTGGCTCAAATGTAGGCCTAGGCTCAGGCTCTTAGCTCACAGCTTGTTATATAGGCCTTCCAATTACAACCCGCCCGCTCTCCTAATTAGCATGCTAATTGCCATAGAACGTCGAGCTAGCTGTTCGATGTTCGCTCGATCGTGTAAACGCCCTATAACAATCTTGGGTTGTTCACACACACACACACACACACACACACTCACACACATGTGCCTCTGTTCACCAAGCAGTATAATTTGGTATTGATGCTCTGCGGCAGGAAAGGTAACCGTAGGTCTGGCGTCGCACTGGCCATGCGTCACGGTCTTAAGTGGTTTATACACCCACGGGCTCAAAGGCCTATGGAAGGGAACACCCCGCCTACGCCATAGTTGGGGTATGGCTCCTTTACCTTTATCTAGTCTACGATAACGTTACTTATACGTACAAACGTGTGCCCCGTGCTGACGTTGAATACGGTTAAAATGTTGCCGGAGTTGACAAAGTTTTCATAATACTGCACAACCTTTTTCCCAACACCTGCAAAAATAACACAAACAGCACTCGCTACGTCGTACTTTTTCAACTAACAAATGATCGACCTTTTAAGCGAGTATATGATCAGCTTAACTGATTGACTAATTGATTGATTGATTGGCATTTTGCAAATTGCCTATTTAATGCCTCCGTTGCCGCCGCCTTTTCCTTCAAACAGGGCTACAAAACTGCTCCCTCATTCGCTGACCTTCGAACACCGACGTATGGTTAGCCTTCCCTAGCGACAGCTGGGCTTTTTGTCATTTATTCTCTCTGAACCGAAAAGTTGACGAATTACGTATAAAATATCTGGTCATTATGTTGGACGAAAGTAGGTCTAATGTAGATCGAGTGACAAACCAGGCAGTACGACTGTGTCGTTGATGCCGTCGAAGATAAAGACGCGGTCGTTGAACATGTTTTCTGTCTCGTCTATCAAACCCTTGAGCTCGTATTTTCTTGTCTGGTCTATCAGCACACTGATGTTGATATTGTCGTAAGTGTTTATACAGTCGGTGAACGACAGAGAGGCGTTGTCTCGAGCACAGTAATACGGCACTATATGCCATACCAACAACCATTTATTAAGTCTGAAAGTAATTATTAAACATCTGTAATAACTAAAATATCAAAATTAACCAATTAATTAATCAGTTTAACGTAGCGTAAAACGCAAAAAGCTCATAGAGCGACGCTGATTCCTGCTTTTTTAGCCCTCAGTTCACACTGACAGACCACGGATGCAGGGCTCGTGCATCGTGCAGTGTGCATGTTTGCTTCCGAGCTTTCGCGGGTACTCATTACACCTCACTACGAACGGACGGCCAGACTAAGTTGGTCTGGGTGGCTGCAGACGTTTATCCGTCTAAGTACTAACGACGTTCATGGGACCAACGAGTCCAACGACCAGTTAATCATACGCTGGGAACCATTCACAAGAAATTGGCATCTCTTAAGTTTTTTGCTACGCGCTTCAAAGTTTGCGGCTTACAGGACAGACACACAGACAAACAAACGGGTAGGATACGTAATGCGGGCCATTAGTACATAAAACACAACACACTGAGTTTTGTCGTAATTTTACAAAATACTGACTAATTTTCAAAACTTGTCTCGGAGCTGTGCAATTGAGTTTTAAGAATTAAAATGTATTTTGATTTCAAAAGTTGTAAAAGCGTGTATTACGAGCCTACGGTGTTTACCTCCGGCTATGATTCCGACGCCAACGAACGCTGACGAGTAGGCGACGTGCAACTGTGTCGCCATTGCACCGCCCGAGGAAAAGCCAGACACAGACATCTTACCCGTGTCCACCGTGTAGTTGCCTCCAGACAACATGAATATATTTTTAAAAATTATATAATATTCTGAGAGATATTTATCATATTTTGTCCTTGTTTTTTTATTGTCAACAGTGACGATTGCCAGAAAAAAAATCTTGGAAACGGAATGGCCTAAAGCTGAAATTTTAAATGTTAACCGATGCTAGACCTACATGGTATGCCTAAAGCAAGTCATAGGGAGTCGTAAATTACGCAATTACTGTGTGATCATAAGTTTATACTTTGCTATACTACCGGACTGCGTGCTTTTGCCTTTTGAATATACAGCGCGGCGCAGAAAAAGGTGCAACATAAATGCTACGTACATGTAGGCAGAGCAATATGGGACAGTTTGGCAACGACTGGCATCGATTTTTGCAGTGAATGGTTGAACACATAAACTAGTGTATTAACATAACCACCCTTCACTGCAGACTAATCGTTTCTAAAACTGCCCGATTAATTCGACTGACCTACGTAAAGCACCGTTTTTCGGTCCGCTTTTATGCGCCACCCGTTACGCAACTGTATAAAAATCGCAATTCGCGCCTCTCTAATTTGTAATGTGATTTCACGGTGCTTTACAAAAAGTAAGACATTTTAAACTTTAACCTAAATCTACAATAATCATATCATATAAGCCTACTACATATCTTTTGACAAATTTCAATACTTACCGAGCTTTCTTTGGCTGCACCCCATTTGAACTAATCCCAGGAAAATGACGTAGCTCCTAGTCAGTCGCATCACTGTCATTTTTTGACTAATCAGTTTTCCAATCAGCTATAAGAATTCGCCTAATAACAACTTTTTGCTTTCCTGCTTAGTTTTTACCAAAAGTATTCAAACTTTTGGACAGTACTATCTTCTCTATCCCAGCGTCAGTTAAGACGTTGTTGGAAGTGCCCGTAAAAGCTGCATAGGGGCCTACAGCCAGCGTACGTTCGCTGTTTACACGACCAAAGGCCTCAGCATAACGGACGAAGTTAACTCTTAACGCGGGAGCTGAATGCTATGCGTGAAGTAAGATCACAATGCTATGTCATGTGTTACGCGTACACGTGTGCGTACGCTCTCGGCCGAGGCCTACCAGTAGGCCTATCATATGAGTCAAAAGATGCCACTGAGTTCTTGTCGTAATTTTATCAAATAGGTTATTCAACGAAGGAACGCCAGGTAGGCCTATTCATCGTCCAAAGTTTTTCCAGCAATCCCGCTACCAACTCTTTCCACTGTTCTCTGTGGTCCATGGCCTACATCTGTTCAGTAGTCTTTTTACTGTGTCCATATTTTTTGTACGTTTTCTATTCATTTCTTGCGTTGGGTAGAAACACATCTCAAACTCGTTGGGTCCCTAATTGGTACTTTTGTTAATCAACTTCGTAGGTGAGTTCATGGAGATGCTCCCGGCATTCTGCGATGAAATCAATGTCATCAGCAAATCTCTAGTTATGGTCGAATATTTCTGTAGGCCCCCTACTTCCGCCTACTTAAATGAATGAAAGACTCGAAGAAAGAAGGGTCTTCAGATCTCCATCTAGATGATGATCTGGCATCACAGTTGTAAATTTTGTTAAAAGCGGTAACAGAGCATGCAATAATTGCCGTAAAGACTCAATACGAAGACGAATTGATGTTTGAAACTGCAAGCTGTTGTTTTTTTACGCGCGATAGCAGAATGCTTCGCGCGTCTTAGCCACGGCCTTGGCGTTTGTCTGTCTGTCTGTCCGTCCATCCTGCGTATGAATTTTTTAGCATACATTTTTAACAATCTGAGTTTCGACCTTTTAAATTCAAGGAGTCTACCGTACGGAAGCCTCAAATTTGAGTATACTCTTTTAAGACGCATTATTGTTTTATTGCTGTACACTGATTGCGAAGATGGCAGGACCGCTGCTATCGCGCGTCACGTGAGCTTTGCTCAAATTACTTGTTTGCATGCTGCATGTGAGTGGCGGCGAACTTTAGGAAATGTACGTTGTCCGCGATAATCAGGTCGACTAGCAGATGGTCGACCAAATATATGGGCCTAACGGTTGATGGCCAATCGACTAACGAAAATCGGCAGCGCTATAATTGCCGTTAAAACAAGTAATTTGAGCAAAGCTTACGTGACGCGCGATAGCAGCGGTCCTGCCACTTTGGCAATCAGTGTAGACCTACAGCAATAGGCTTAAGATATTAATGCATCTTGAAAGAGTACTTAAATTTGAGGTCTTCGTACGGAAGACTCCTTGAATTTAAAACATCGAAACTTAGATTCTCCAAATATACGTTCTAGCTAAAATGTCATACGCATGTTGTTCAGGTCTATCTCCAACCATTTCGGCGCAATTCATGTGTGTCGCAGCCAAAATCGCAAAAAAAATTCATTAAAAACTTCTAGTTTGAGGGTTCAAGGTCATTCAAGGTCATCGACGTTGACATTAATAAAAAGCTTGTCACTATTGCTTGTTATGATATGCAGCACATCTGTGCCTATCTGCAACCGTTTTCACGCTGTAGCCTACGAGATAATTTCGGTAAAATAACTTTTTAAGAGGGTAGCCGTTTATGATGCCCGCCTGCGCCGGCCTCTTTGAACCCAGGAGGTCGGGACTTGGACAGCTAAAATCTACGTTCAGTGTTAAAAATATTATATGCAGGTTGTCTTGGTCTATCTCCAGCCATTTCGTCGCAATTCAGTGTTGACATGTGCGCTGCATCCAAAAATTGCGAAAAAAAATCACTAAAAACCCATTTTGGAGGAGTTCAAGGTCGTTCAAGGTCATCGATATTGATAAATCTAATAAGCCTGTCACTATAGTGCTTGTTATGATAAGCAGCATGTCTGTACCTATCAGTCTGCAACCGTTTTCACTCTGTACGAGTCCATAGCGGCAAAATGGCGTTTTTTACGGAGTCCTTCTCTTTGACGCCCTCTTCGAGGAGAACCCCGGCACCCAGGGGCACAAAATTTTGTCACGATAAACTAGAAACCTTGCGGCAGCCCACAGTGAAGCTTTCATGGTCCTATAGCTTGCAGTGTTTTGACACAATACAGCAGTGTGACCGAGAGACAGACGGACAGACGCCCAGGTCATGGTTAAGACGCGCGAAGCATTCTGCTATCGCGCGTAAAAACTCAACATTTGTATTTGGAACAATTACTAAAAATATATAGTCTGTAGTTTGGATCGGTTGTTCGACAAATAGCTTGTGCGTCGTAAGTACGTATAGGCCTAGGCCTAGGCCTAGTAGGCCTACTGTCTATACTGTACTCTGTCATTAACTCAGTAACTTATGTGATGAATACACAAGGTGATCGTCGACGCGACCAGTTGCCTGTAGTGAACTGTGAATACGCGAAAAGACTGTCGCGGCAACGATCGCCGCAACCGAACAGGCGATCGTTCGAGCAACCGCGGTTGCGACGATCGATCGTCGCCGATACGATCGCCGCGAATGTCGTCTATAGGTTATACAGACAACCGGTCGCGGCGACCGGTTGCGGCGACGATCGCCGCAAATAAAGTCATACTGTCTCAACTAAAAAAGCTGTGATTGGTGGTAGTTATTTGCATAGTTGCGTCGACTGTCGCTTGGATTAAACATGTTTAATATGAGCATGTGGCGATGGCCGATAGCCGGTCCATCGCCAGTTGCCTAGCTGTAGTGAATACACGAGGAGACCGTCACGGCGACGGTCGTCTCCTGTATTCACAAGAAATCGGTAGTACTGGCGGACGGTGGTACACGACGTGTACTACAGTACTGGTACTTTCGGTCACCCGAGATCTCGGGCCAAACCGAGTTTACTACAGCGCTAAGTTGCTAGGTACGATTCTTTTAACAACAACAATAAACAAAAGTTATTCAAATGAATTGATATTGTGTGTTTTTTGTGCATGCTATATATTTGTCACTAGACATTTAGCATTTTGATCTTCTGATTCGAACTATTTGTAGCAGTTTTCATTTTTTTTGTCAATGATTATATTTACCGTGTGCACGCACGGTCCATATGGGGTAACAAAGTTATTTACCGTGGGAAGGTGTACTTTGCGGAATGCGGAATGCGGAATTTTGAAAAGGTGCATTTTGCGGAATTTTACCCGCGGAAAATTTTTGCGGAATAAGGTGTATTTTGCGCAATTAAAATTGCAGAAAATGTTCTTGTTGTTGAGTTATGTCAATTGAATAAGTGTAAAGTTCTACAGAGTGCTCGACCACCATGCTTACAAGCCTCGTTGTGTCTTGCAGGAGGAGATAGAGGCTACCGGTAATTTTTATCATTGTTTTGGTAGGCCTACGTTACCTTAATTTAGTATCAGGCTAATAAGTGACCCTCATTAGATAACTGTAATATATTAACTGGCATTTTGACGTGCCAAACGTGCAGCGCAAAACGCAAATACTGTAAGCCTATGTTTTTTGTTACGATGAACGGCTCTAGTGTAGTGTCTGCTGAGGTATAGGCCTAACTATCCGCGAACTATTCACGGCAGTGGCAATTGTCTTCAAGATTGTGCGATACAATGCAAGACTTTTTTAATTAGGCCTTCTTGAGCAGACCGTGCAGATGTCGCAGTTGGCCTTCTTAATCACCTGGGCTACTTGAGTTGACCTTGCATTCATGTGTGATGTGCCGGCTTAGGCTCTTGAGTTAATGGACTTCAGGGCGTTTTAAGAGTTAAGTTGAAGACGTCAATATGTGATTACTTTGCCGACTGCGTGACTGTGTCGTTTGTGATGTGGCGATGTCTATTCGAGACTCAAATGTAAGCCTAAGCCTACGCGAAGTTGATTAGGCCTATTTGACTTTGTTTGAATTTTGCGGATTGCGGAAAATATCTAAGGTGTAATTTGCGGAACGTTCCGCAGGTGAAATTCACCTTTTCAAATTTTCCCAATCCGCATTCCACAAAAGTACACCTTCCCATTTACCGTGCGTATATTGCACATGCTTACTGGTACCGAGGGCGTATAAGTGAAGAGTTGCGTGGCCGCTTTTCTGTTAATGTTGCTGCTGTTACTTAGTTACGAGCAGAAAACTAACTTCAGAAATATTTGAGGCTGTTTTGGCTACAGCAGTATCAACAACTAAAGATTCTGCTCAGCTGATAATATATTCAGTTTCGAATCATGTCAACGAAAAACCTGCTACCCAAGGAACCATCCAGGGTGTCCTTAGATGATGTAATACCACCGAAGAAGTCATACAATCCACTTCAGAAGTTCAGACCATACACAAGCATGGAAATTAGATTTGGATAGGCCATGCAAGCTTGCACGGTCAATATCATTTTCTGCGCCACATTGGACCATGCCTGTGCACGGTCAATAACACCATGCTTTTTTGTGTCAGTTGTTGTTTGCACATGTTTTGTTGATAGACTTGCACAAATGGTGGGCAGTGGCATGCTGTAAAGATAATGTATCTGTGTTGCCAATATATTTTTTCAGGCTTTCTGACTTTACACGATTTGGAGGATAAAGTTTATCAACCTGTCTTCAAGTTTTGATGATTCAAAAACGTTTTTGGAAACCTTTACATCTTATGTGTTAATATCTGTAATAAAACTGATGGGTTTTTCTGTTATTTTTCTGTTCAGCGGGTTTTTGTTAGTATAACATCAGGAATTAGCATTGACATTGCAGAAGGTATCTTGTTGCCTTCTGTTAGCCATTGTGACATTATGGATAAGTTTGACGAAATTCTGTTTGATGTAAAGTGTTTAATGTACATTTTTCTGACAATTCGGAGTTGCAGTCATTGATTTAATTGTTTTAACTTAGCATTGTTTGACTTTATGCAAGCCTAACAGAATTTGTCAACACCAACATTTGAACCGGAAGAGCATTGAACACAAATAACGTAACGTATTTACAATTCCAAGCTATGGTAATCATAGTGTGTCAGTATTCTACGTTTGTTTACAGTCGCACGTTCGACAGAATGTCAGTGATAAAAGCTGCATTTTGGATGCCTAACATGTTAGTGTTAGTTCATAGATAAGTATATTATAAATACTCTAATTAGATACTTTATGCCAGAGCACGAAAAATAAATTTACTAGTATATTAACTCGATACAACAAAACAAAACTATTTTGTCTGCCTTGCTGTCAGCAGAAATTAAAACTATTAGCTAAAAGTATGAAAACTATTAAAAGTATTATTATCATTAGCATATTCATAATATATTTACCTATAGTACACGTAACTTGTTCATGTTTGTTAGGCCATTCTAAATGCAGCTTAAATGTGAAACATATGACCAGGTAACATCGCTAACACTAACCCTATCCCTAACCCTAAGCCCAACTGTAACCGGAATTTTTGTTTGCAAGTGATTTGAAGTGCCCTCGTGTTACCAATGTCCACTATCAGCCATTGGTAACACCGGGGCACTTTAAATCACTCGTGAGCAAAAATGAAGAAAAACCACAAATTTTGTTTTAGATGTCAACTATTAAGATGAAGTAGTATGCAAGAAAGTAATTTAGAACGGAATGATTTGAGGACAGGTTGATAACCCTTCGCCGAATTATTTTACGTGGATTGCAGATAACCTGGATGTTGTGTTAGTGTGTGATTGATTGTGTTCAGGAGTAATGAGCATTGTTCGCAGGCGAACTGTTGTTATTCTTGTCTGTTCGTTCGTTGTCTTGATTCTGTACTGGGCTCGACGCAGACATTCTGTCACTAGTGATCACCAGGTCTGTCTGGCTCTTTGGTTGTCTGTTGTATGTCTGTTTGTCTGCATGATTACATTGCAATTAGTTACTATGATTAGCAGCTGACAGCAGATACAATTCAGATGTGGACAAATGCAGGTTTTCAGTCAATATTGAGCAAAGAAAAAACTAGAACTAAAACTTGCTGGCAGCAGCCGTTTGAGACTTATTTGTATTGATCACTTTCCAGTTTCTGTAGTCATATTTAAACTGAACTATACAGGAGGGCATTAACTTATGCTATCATGCTTGTGTCAGTTTTGTTATAAGACTAGGTGAACGACCAAGCATAAATTCTATTAATGAACTGATGAGTTGATGTGTGTGAAGTCTGTTGCTGTTGCTGCTGCTCCTGATCGCAGTGGTGATGACGGTGATAATTATGATGACTACATCATCTCCAACACTGATAAGCTGTCATTACAACGTGCTAGAACTGCTGATAACTCCAACTTACAGCTGACAAGACTTTCTGTCAAGAATAATAACAACAGTGACATTGGCTCCACGAACATGTCTGCTGGTGCAAATGAGCCTACTGCCTTTAAGAAAAATCTTTCATTTGACAAAAGTGATGATGTTAATGATGATGACAATTTATTGAGAAAGTTGTCACATTATAGTGACAGAAGCAGGAATAGAAATTTGCTAACTAGTAGTGACAACAGAACTGTGTTAGCCATGAGGCAGTTGCCGACACTTGCTGGCAATGTATCAGTATGGCAAGAAGATGTACACAATGTAAGTAGTCTTCATTCACTCATCCGACCATCATCATTGTCATCAAGGCAACCAGTGGCTGGAGGTGGGTTTGAGAAGCAGCAGCAGAATCATGTCATGATCTCGGAGAAACGTCGACTGGCTGAGCAGAAACAGCGACGACTCACTCACAAGCTTCGGTCAGTTAACACAGAGTCACTGTGAAACATAAGTTTACAAGTATGTAACTTTGGTAATCCATTTCATAGCGAAACAGCATGATTAGACGTAATATTCTAGAATGCCACGACATTTTCAGATATTGGAAGGATGGGACAGGATGGGAAAAATGTAAGTAATTTATGTAGTGGCTTAACTTTCAAAAACATCGAAATCTTGAACAGTGAACAGTTGAACATGTTGAGTATGCTGTTAGAACAATGTTTGAGCTGGTGTCTGCATGTAGATCGAATGGTATGCTGCTTTAAAATTAGTTTGGAAACCTAACAGATGGACTGGCATATGCAAATGCATGTCTCCTATATGTTGTCATTCAAGAAAGACTGAGCGGAGTTACTGTGAAACATGAAGGGTGGAGTGTTATGTTCCAGTGTATCTCTGTGTATGTTCATGTGTATATTTGTCTGTCTGTGTCTGATAGGTTTGACAAGGAGCTAGCTGCGCTAGTGTCAGAAATGAAGAAGGGTGGAGTGTTGGAAGTGCGTAAGAAACCCATTCCACCATTCACATCACTCGCCAGCATCGACAGTCAGCAGTGGCATGGGCTCAACACATCTTTTCTGCACACCCACTACCCTGGTCTGTCTGACTGACAATTTGTTTCTATGTCTGTTTGTTGGCTTGTGACACAAGCGATCCTTATTGTCAGGCATTGTCTGTGGCTATGTCCATCTGTCTGTCCACAGGACAGGCATCAGTAGCAGTTGCGAGCCATATCGTTTACCAGCTTGTTACTATTATCAATCTGCCTGTCTTTCTGTATAAAGCAATACTTCCCTGAATGACTGACTACATTCTGGCAGAGCCTTCTCAAAGCAGTGGCATAGCTCTTTGTTTATTTATATATCTGTCTGTTTGTCTGACTGTCTGGTGTGTCTGTCTGTGTTATAAGTGAACTGTGTCAATGAAGAAATCTGCTGCATTGTGGGAGGTTTTTTACTAAGCAGTTTCACAGTTCTCTGTATGTGTGTCCGTCTCTCCTTCAGTCTCTCTGTGTTTGTGTGTGTGTGTGTGTATACAAAGGAATACTTTTGGTGAAAAATTTATACTGCATCATGGCAAAGCAGTGACACCACTTGTGCAGCTGAAATGCTTGTCTCTCTGTCAGTCTGTTTGTCTGTATCAGTGAGTGTTGTCCTGTTTATCTGTGTATATAGGAATAATTCCAGTGAAAGATTACGTCGTCGCTGAGCCCTTACTGAGCAATGACACAGTTCATGCCGCTGGAATGCAGGGACACCCACACAGCTTAGATGACTTGACTGATGGACAGATTGAAGATCGCTTCTACCAGTCAGTGCCATCTTGTTGTTCATTATCACATACATCTCGGTTTTGTTTAACGAACCAACCCATTGTTTTCTAAAATTAATCCTTGTTATGTCAGGTTCGAGGATTGAACAACCCACATAGCAGTCAATTTCCTGAGGTATGCTGGCTTTCCTGATGCCAGTCGCATATGTTCATTGATCAAACATCAGAAGGAAACAACAAAAAACAAGGATATGTGTAGATAATGATTCAGTGAACACAGTCGTGAGCACTGAGCATGCTAGTCATGAGGTAGTGAATAAGGGTGCTTATACGGAGCTCAGTTTAAGTAAAATGTCACAATGTGCCAGTGTGCCACAGCCTAAATGAACAGAACATCTTCAGTAGTCAAATGGTTGAACAGTTCCGTTTTTAACTCATAACAGAATGAGCATAAGAGGTGGAAGATATAGCTAGTTTACTTTTCGTCTAAATATTTTGACTGAATATTATTTTATTAAAACACCCCACAGTAATGCGTAGTTTGTCTGTCAATCACTCTGTGTGTCTGCCGTTGTAGACTGTTGTCCAGGGTGCATGTAGAATGCCTGGAGATTAGACGTATGGGCAGTTTTGATGATGGTGGCTATGACTTATGTACTTCTGAACCTTATCATTTTACATCTCACTCCAACTGCCTCGTCTATTCGTTTGGGTCGGGCTGCTTCTCTCTCTTACTTTTTCTGTCTCTCTGTGTCTTTTTTTTTGTTGGTCTGTTAGTGTCACTGATTTATGTAAATAAAGTTGAATTTTTTGTCTGTTGCTTTTTTGTTTTTGCAAACCATCAGCTAAAATCGGTTTTGCATGTTGACGTCAGCATGGCCACAAAGGAGTTTAATGTGGACTAACTAATAGTCATTAAGCTGTTTTTTAGGCCTGCGTCGCTAAAGCGATAGATAAGTAGGTCCAGGTGTGAATGACAAAGTAAGAGTCTTAAGACACGACAGAGAGTGCTGGTACAGAGGTGGTGTCATATGGTCGTTCGATTATTGTTCTTTGATGCTTTAATTTAGATTCATAATGCACAGACTAAGCATAGATGCTTATCCGTATTGATTTAATATGGATTGTCATTGTCAACATTAAGCGTTTTTCCGTCTCTTTGCATGATGTGCCGTGTCCGGCTGTTTGGCTGTTTGCAGCATCAATTTTGACTTTATGTTTGATGATGCGATGGCTGCAGCTTTTGGCTGCACTGTCAAATGCTTTGATCCAAGGTATATGTTATATGCTGTTTTTTTAGGGGGGGTCGGGAACTTGAGACTTCTGTTTTTGATGTTTTTGTTGTTGTAATAGCTTAGCAGTTTATTTTCTGTTCCAAGCACAGGAACAGTTCGTTATTCTAAGTCTTTTTTACTGTACTGTTTGGTTAATTTTATGTAGGCAGTTTTTCGTATTTTTACATATTTTGTTTATTTTATGCTAATCCAGCTATTGGCTGCAACACATAATAATGTTTCATTCTTTCTTTCATTTATTCATCAGTAGTCATCACTCATCAGTTGTCCATGTTGGGAAAGTCCAGATCATCCCATTCCCACAGACTGAGGTGGGTCGGGCATGCAAGGCAGCGGAACAGATGTTTTACAGAGCACGGTGCCACTTCATACTTTGATCAAACATCTGATCTGCTAGTTTTTGCCACAACTCTGGTGAATGTTGACCAATTTTTACTAAAATGTTTTAATGATATGCTGTGGGTAGTTTGCAGTGTAATTATACATCCCACCCCACTTTAAACACATCGCTACTCTACCTTGTGAAATGTACATGCAAATGTCGGGAAGCATTCAAAACATTGGTCTGCATGTAACAGTAGTTATTACTGTCATCACACTTTGTCTTCAAAATGTTTATTTTTGTAAGCACACACTTCTAACCTTGTACAGCACATGCTGATTGTCTGATATTTATATGGCAGAATGTGGCAAGTACATTTTATGAGTGATATATGATGTGTCATTTTGTCTGATATATCTGGGTCATCTGTTTGTATGCGTTTGTATGCCTATGTGTCTCTGTGTGCATCTGTCTGCTTGTTAGTATGAGTATATCGGATCATTTGCATTCAGCTAAAGTACATTTCTATCAACTCGGACTTGGCTCTCAAAACACTGTCACTGATCGTAACTGGAAGCTAATGACACTCCGCAGCATTCAGTTTAAACTAGGACATACCGAGGTACGTGATCAACACACTGGTAATAACAGATCATTTGTTATTGCCGAGCTTATTATTTAGCCTAAGTTGTTTAATTGTCATTGACATTTGCTAGCCAAATACCTGAGTACTTTGCAAAAAGGGAAATGTGTGTGTGATTTGGATTGTTACTTGTATTCAGTTTTTAAATGAAATTAATGAGTAGGCTTAATCAGTAACTTTTGTATTTAATATTGATATTTCTAATTATTATCAGTTTTAGTGAAGATCAGCGATGCATTGTATAGTAGAAGAAACAGAAGCTTGATAAACAATGCTGTGAGCACTCTCTTGCTCTTCGTTTGTCAGTCGATTTGTGTATGTCTATGTGTCATTCTCTCAGTCTGTCCGACTGTTTGTGTTTTTGACTTTGTATCTTTGTATTTGGATGGTGACAGACATGCTGAAAATTGGCATGGGCTATGCCAATTGATGCTGCCTATATCAAGTGTTATCTCTCGGTCTCTGTCTGTTTGGCCCCCTGTCCTCCAATAGACAGCATTATCACATTGATGTCTGTCTGGAGGATAACAGGGAAGATTTTCATAACTACCATTATGTTAATTACATATGCAGGCATATAATGGAGTTCTTACAATTTTGGGTTTAGCTTGTTTTTCTGCATTATGTGTTTTGTGTTTCTGTAAAGGTTAAACTTACTGTTCCGTTATTATGTGTTAGTGTGCATTCCGCCTGAAAAGGCCGTCCCCGAAATGACCTATACTGTGTCGGGTGGGACATTAAACCCTACTCACTCACTCACTCTGTCTGTCTGTCTGTTTATCACTGTAATTATAGTTCTTTGTGTATATGTTTAGATGGCAATAGACTCGCTAAAGATTGACATCAACTATGTTGAATGGTTCTGCCCATATTTTATCTCTACCACTCTGTCTCTCTGTCTGTCTGTCTGTACACATTTTTCTGTGTGTTTGTGTGTCCAGACAGTGATAGATGTGCTAAAGATAGACATTGATTATGCCGAGTGGTCGTGTCTACATCAGATGCTGTCTGACCATTCTCTGCTGCTAGTTAAACAACTTATCATTGAGATTCACACGTCTGAGGTGGCTGCCATATCCCGTCCTACATCTCGTGAAGACTTCGTATCAATGTACGACAAGCTAGCAGCACTTGAGCTCGCTGGCTTTCGTCGATATAATTTCCACTACAATCCCATGGGAACTTACACTTCAGTTCGCACTGGAAAAACCCGGACTTGCTGCTTTGAGCTCAACTATATCAATATTCATTTTCTTATACCTAGGTAGTATACATTGGGCAACATTTTAATCATAAATAGGCTCTGGCAAAACAAACTGTGCTTGAAGATTCATAGTGTGAGTTTCAGCATTTATAAATGTGGCTGAATTTTCAGCACATTTTGGATGCTTTGGTTTTTGCTAATTTTCCGTGTTTCTTGTTGGGTAATTTTGTTGCAGCTGTCAGCATTGCTGCCAGAAGTGATTAATGGATAGTGTAGTATACATTATACATATTATGTGCAGTGCAGTGTATAAATTATTTTTTTTTATCATTCTGAGGCTACATTCCACAGTTGTGCTGTCTAATGACATTCTCCATTATTGTTGTCTATTTTTTGAACTCTGGGTTTTTGTGATCTTGCCCATTGTACAATATTTACCTCCATCAAATAAGGAGGTTAATTTTCAGAACTCTTTGTGTGTATTTTATTTGTATTGATAGATTTCTCAGAAGTTTATGGATCAGTTTTGATAACATTTTTGGAGGGGTAGTGGAACTTGATCCATATCTACATCATATAATATGATTATCAGATTGTATTAGGACAGTTTGATATGCCAGGTGGCAGCACTAGTCTCGGTGGAGGTTGTGATGTTTGAGTGCTTCCAGTTTCACAATGTGTCTCAGATGTTCTACTTTTTAGGGGTGTGTGGAATCTATTGAAAATTTCAGCTTTCTAAAACCGAACCAAATTGAATTGACATCAAATTTAGAAAATCGAAAACTTGAATTTTGCGGTTTGGTTTTTAAGAAACCAAACCGCCGGTTTTTAGACGGCTTTTACACTTTTCATGTCAGTCAAAATAGCTTTCTTTAGGCACAGTTTCGAAACACTGATTGACGTTTAGTTGGATCATTACAGCAGTCAGCACACAAAGTAGTCTACGTTATTTCTGATGTCATTGCAGAGCAAAAGATGGCAACTGTGGATGACTGTAGCAGTGCGAATTTGAAATCTCTTGTTTGGCAGTTTTTTTATTCTACACACCAAGCATAAACATCAGATGGTAAAACCGAACTGAGAACCGTGGTTTTTAGAAAAAAACGAACCAAAAATCATGGTTTTTTTTCAAAGCCGAACCGAAAACCGAACCAAAGTCATATTTTGACAACTGCACATGCCTAAATTTCTTTGCATGATGTCTGCTGACTTTATTTGTCTCGTGCATAGTTGTAATAAATATTTATAAACTTTTTGTTTCTTTATGATATCTGTTTTCATACCATTTATTTGTACAACATTTTAAAACAATGATAAAGATCAGAGTGAAAATGATGGGGATTTAAAAATGTTTATATTCAGAAATTGAAGTATACTCATAAAATAAAATAACAATTTTGTGTTTGGATTTACTTGTTTATTTATGATGATGACCAGAGTGTGAAAAACTTCATTCTAAAGCAATGGATTTTGTCAATACATCAAATAACAAGGGCCACTTTTTTTTAGTTTCCTCGTAACATTTATTACATCTGTCTTTTAATGTTCTGTATTATCAGTCACAGACAGTTGTTATGTCTTGTTTATCAACATATCACGAGTCATGACTAGCATTAACTTAACAATCGTGGTTTAGTCATGCATCACTGCTATTGCAAAACTGTAGAATGTTATCATACACTTTTGAAGATTTAGGTTTTGTTGTTTGTATCAAATAACTGAGTTAAGTATTGAATATTGTGCCAAAGTGTAATGTGCTCCCAGCCCTATATGACATCACATAAAACGTTTGTCATTTACATTTATATTACAAATATTATTTAGTAATATTTATTTTTCATTAATACCACCGGAAATGTTTATAACACCCGTGGTTAAACGATTTTTGTGCAGCAGTCAACATCTGTGATTATTAAATTATTTGAATTTACAGTTATAATGACTTACTTAATTGATTTTAATTGTGTCCCATTTGTAGATGTTTTCTATTTTTTATATCACGCAGATGTTAAGTGCATTAATAATTCAATGTTCAGATTGTTTTGTGTAAATGATAAATAATTATTGCTGTCGTTGATCTGGCATGCCATTTACAGTCAGACTGATATTTATTATATTATGCTCTTTAGCAGTACCGTCAGCAGTGTTTGTAATGGTTTGTTCAAGTGTTCTGGAATCTGGACAGACAGACTGAAAATGTATGCTGTTATTGGTATGTATTCGTGATACAGAATTTATTGATTCGGTGTGAATATTGCTAAATCTATACCTCATTGTGTTACGTTATTTCTTGCTGCTGATGGCTAATAGTTAAAAATGGTTGAAACAGTTAAATGCTGTAGCTCTTCATAGGAAACACATCTCAGAGCTGTGGAGACTGGAATGTCACCTGTCATAGGGGATCTCCCAGTGCTACGTGTCACCCAACACAGGTGAACGCTCCCCACCTTAACCCCAGCCAGATAGCCCGGTACTCGATTATTCTACCCTGGTGGGATGGAAAGCTGAGTTGACCTATGCGGCTAATTACATACCGAGATGGTTTACCTGCCCACATTCAAGTACTAACCCGGCCCGACGTAGAGCAACTTCGTTGATTGGACACAATGCGTTACAGCTACGCCACGCCACCACCCCAACTGCTGAAGTTCTTTATGGAGGCAAGCCAATCGCATAGATTTTGCAATAATAAAAATATTACAACTATAATTATGCTGTTGTGATAATAAAACGTACGTGGACTTCTAAATAAGAAGACAGTGTGAAATAGAAAATACATGAAATAATAATAACTCCGTAAGAGACGATGCTGCTGACACAAAACGTGCATAAACGCCTGGCTGGCTAATTTTATAAGCTAAGGGCTTACGACTTTACGTTATTGTTTGCTTATTTTTTAAGCGCGAAAGCAGCTACTGCTTTCAGCGCGTCTTAGCCATCGCAGCTCTGTCCGTCCGTCACACGGGTGGGTCAGTCAAAAAAGATGCAAGTAGGATCACCAAATTTTTACCGTCGGCTGCCAGAAAGACTCTAGTTTCAGGAACCATAAAGCTTTTTCTATAAATTCGAACGGGGTCACTCCGAACGAGGGCGCTAAGTGAGAGGGGGTGGGAAAAATTTGCGATTTTTAGCGAATAAGTCGCTGCATCTGAATAACGGTGCAAGATAGGGCCTAGGTTACTATTAATCACTAATAGGAAGTCGTACACTGGCTCTCGATTGACACCGAATTCAATGACTTTGAACGCTAAAACAGGGTTTTGTGAGTTTTTTGGCGATTTCAGGCTGGGAGACAATTCAAGAGCGAATTGCGCCGAAACCAACTGAGATAAACATAGAAAAGCTGTGTATGAAATTTTCAGCATTGAACGTTTATTTCAATGGTAAGCCTCGATTTTCTAGATTCAAGGAAACCTGCGCACGAGGGCATCAAAGAGCGGTACCCGCGTAAAAGTCGTCATTCTACCGCTGGTGGCCAGTCTTTCGTGAAGACGGTTGCAGATAGGCAAGGACATACTACCTATTACAACAAGCGCTAGTGACGAGCTTTTCAGTCGTATCAACATCGATGACTTTGAAAGACGCTAAACTTCCGAAATAAACGGTTTTTATTGAATTTGCGATCTTCGGCTGCAGCGCACACTCCGAGAATGAACTGCGACGAAATGGCTGTAGGCCTAGTTAGACTGAGAGTTTGCGAACAGGAACTGCTATATATGTTTTTGCGAGTCTCGTGAGCATTAACTCAAATTTCTTGTTTATCTACTGACTTGCAAAATCATTCATTTCCAAACGGAATGAGCGTTACAGGAAGAAAAATTAGAAATAAATAATTGCTAAGTTCTGTTGTCAACGAAGCTGTATGTTGAGGAGGAGTTCAGAGTATGTCGGTTAAAAAAATACTGACGTCGTTAATGAAGCCACGGCAATCGCGCAGATTGTGCAAAACAAAATAAAAATTTTACAATTAACATATGCTGTAGCAAAACAAAATATACAGTGGCGATAAAAGAAAAACACAGTATTCAGTAGACAATACAAAACATATGCATTATTATAACTGTTATAACCTAAGTTACGTGTACAGGTCCACACAGAAAATTAAATAGGCCTAGAGCTCGCAGCTAACTGTTCAGTGGCCGGGTCAAGAGGCCCGGACAAAGTACAATAATATTGAATGTTGCCCGCGATGGAGCTCAGAGCAGCGACCGAATAATGGAAAAGGGATGATTTCCACGTCTCAAAAACTGGCATCGAGGCTCAGGTGAACGTGCAGGCAGGCTTAGGGTATTTATAATAATAGAAGACTAGTAACTACATAGCGCCTTCACGGCGACGCCATTGCTGCTGTGAGGGAGGATACGGTCTGCTAGAGCGGGGCGCTGCGTGGCCCCGCTGCCAGTACAGGCGACTAGTGAAGATAGCTGGGTTAATCGAATACGAAATGATACTCGAGTATTTTTTGGACTCAGTACTTCGATGGAACAATTATTTTAACAACACCATTTCTTAGAAAACAATGAGTACAAATTATTTGAACCGGGTGAGCTAGAATTAGTGACACGTCTTTCAACTATCCGGGCCTAATATAACGTCGGATGAACTGCGAAACACTGCAGATAGGTCTATTTACGATGTTTGAATAACTATAACTGTTAATCATAATTATCCACATTTTAAGTGTGCTCATTTATTTGAAAACAATTTGATAACGATAAACGCTGTTTGATGCAAAAACACTGAGGTTTTTTCTTCGAAACCAAAGTGTTTTTGCATCAAACAGCGTTCATCGTTTGTTAATCCAACAATCGCAGCGAAATTGCAATTTAATCGCATAAAATAATAACTTATTCACATTGAAAGATAAGGAACGACGTCATTTAATAAAAATGATACGTGATTAAACAAAAATTACAAACATAGTAGGCCTACATCTAGCAAGAGATTGAAAAATGCAAACACTTTACAATTTTACAAACACAAACTTATCAATTATAAACAAGAAGCCCAGCTGTCGCTAGGTTAGCCGACCGTACCGGTTGTCAGTGACCTTCAAGATCATCCAAAGTCGATGATTTTCATGTCATTTGAAAGCCAATATGCGACTTTCTATCAATGATCAATAACAACTTAGGCCATATTTCGCACCGTTTAGCCACAATAGTGCGTAACGGTCTTTAATGTCATCCAAGATCAGTGATTTTCATTTAATCTGACACGGCGTGTGCCACTTCTTATTAGTGATTAATAGTAACCTAGGCCGTATCTCTTGCCGTTCCCGAGATATGGCCAGTTTTCCGTTACAATAGTGCATTATGACGTTTTAAGGTCATCCAAGGTCATCGACTTATATGTCATTTGAAAGCCAGTATGCGACTTTCTATTAGTGATTAAAAACAACCTAGGCTCTATCTTGATTGACTTGAAAGGTTTGCTTTGTTACGCATGCACAAAAAAAAAGATTTTTTTGTTTACAGTAAGTTGCAAACTAACTAAATTTAGGATCGAAATGTAGCCAACAGAGTGCGCGAAAAAAAACTCAAGTTGTACTTAAAAGTTTTAAGCACTATAATTTTCTCAGTTTGGGGTAGGCTATATAAGCGTTGTAAAAACACAGCATGCAGTGAATAATTTTTATTCGCTAATTAAAAAAAAATATATACAAACTTATCCACGGCATCTGTTCATGAGTTCTTAAACTGACAAAAAGACTAAATGAGTCCAGCTAACCAACAAAAGGTAATTTCATTCGCTTCAACGGAGATATAGTAACTACACTTTATTTGACGTATATCGAAAACTTACACGCCACATTACACTTATTAAGTGACGCATTATTGCATGAATAATGCAAAATATTGGAGATGTAGGCTCATAACAACTTGACATAATTATACTTCTTTACTAGACGAGTAATCGACAAGCCACTTGCCGAGTACTAGAGTAATGAATTACTCGGATTGCCCAGCTCTAAAAGCGAGCACCGAATCTGTTCCCAGACCGTGCAAGCGAGAAGCGACCCTACCTTCAATCGTCTCGTCGTCCAGCACGACTTTTAGTCCCCGCTGCACCTGCGTCTTTCTGTCTGTCTTTCTGTCTGTCTGCGTGTCAAAAAATTGTCAAAAGATTTTGGCGACGTTTTCAAGAAAGATTGCAGTTTATGAGCTAGGGAGAAATAGACGCCTGTACGAAATTTTCCGTGGATTTCTGTGGATTATCTTCTTTGCTGTGAATAATAGAAATCGCAGGACATGAAGCGACATTGCAGCGACAAATCCAATCTGTTGATGACGTCAACGCCAGCGAGCAGGTACGATGCGATTTTCATTTTGTGTAAGTTGTTCTGCTGCAGTATTTTCCGACTGGAAGAAGGGTTTCGCCATTTCGTGCAGAAATTAATCCATCTGAGTGACCCCTCATGCAGTCACAAAACCGTATAAATGGCGTTTATATTTAATGCAAACATTATTTATGCACTATATACGAGGCATAGGCCTACAGTGTTCTGTTGAAGGGTCGTACTTGTAAACTCCCAATATGGTCTAAAGAAGAACAACGTCAGTTCTGAAAATTATCATGCACAATTATATAGGGCCTACACGGCAGTATGTGCTAAAAATGTATACGATAAGTAAACGACTTAATAAACACAAATAAGCAGAAAATTTCGCTTAAACGTATTTTTTGGACCCGACAGCGAGTGCATTATAGTTTTGAGCATAGCTAAACTTATTCGCTTCAACAGTAGCCTAAGTCTATTACTATTACTTTTTTGGAATTTGTTTTCACTTGATTTTACATAGCTTTTAGCCAAACCTTCAAATTTTGTTAGACAGCTTTTCAGTGGTTATACGACAGTTGGGCTGCAAACAAATGTTGAGTTAGATTAATGAGTTTTACTATCATAGATCGTATCTTATCCAGAGCTTCTCTGTCATTCACGCTGTGTGCATAGCTACTTTGCTTCACTATTAGTCAGTTAGTATAGCGATCAGCTGTGAACTGATTAAGCTCAATATTTTAGAGTCGTGACAGTCAACAAAAGACCGCGCCCAAGACCACGTGACCTAGTGTGCAGGGCAAGCCTAGAGGCTCCATAGAACCATTATTATTGCATTTATTGCTTAGTTCTAATAGGTCCGCTCTAGAGTCTAGCATTCATTCATATGTTCGTACACACACAGTGCACTATTGAACGCGGGCCATAGCCAGAACTTTGTATTATAGAGCCATATATCTCATATAGGCCTATCGCTGACTATGCTATTCGGTCCTTGTGCCTGTCTCAGCTGATCGACCGCACCCAGAAATGCAATGGGTTTTAAAACTGATGTTTTCATACTAGAAGGCGCCACGGATCGCAAACATGCGTCAAGAATGGTGCTGCGTCATTTTCTTCGCGTAGATTTATAACGCGCCATACCTGCAGCTAAAAAATCTTTAATTGTCTAAAATAAAAGTTGGTTAAAACACAGTTATAAAAAATTGTGTTTTTTTAAAGGGTTTTGTGAAAGTTGCTGCTTTGGTACGAGATCACCGTTTATCAGAAAGTTGGTTCAAGGCGTGTAGACCGGCGAAAAAAATGCTTACTTTTGTACACAGTAGTGGCTTAATTCACTTAATTCTCTCGAGCCGTGCCAACCTTTTTGCGGAATTTATCATAGTCCGTTGATTATTTTTCCGAGTAATACAACTAGCAAAATATAACTTACTTCGTCGCTTCGCTTCGGCGGAGATAGGTCTAATGAATAAAATAATTTACGAATGCCAGCGGCGGCGGAACAATTATTGAAGCACGGCGGCACGTGCTTTTGCATAAATGACTGCGACGCCGAAGGCTTGCATATAGCATACTGTTCGGCATAACTTAATACTACAAATTAACCTATGCACATGAAAGTCATCGATCGGTTTCTACACGATGACTCTCTTCAGCCTATAGACATTTTTTAAAAATTTAGGCCTAACTCATGCTTCTCAAAATTGAATGGGTTGGTCTTTACTTTGTTAAAACGTAAGGGCTTAGTGTATGAATAAATGGAGACACACATACAAAACAATGCAACATTTAGTAAATTCTAGGGGGCCCACAACGTAGGCCCCTAATCCATGTAGACCTGTCGCAACCTGGGAGCCACTGGAGTCACATCTACGTAGGCCTAATTATATTACTGTGATAATGTTAATGCTAATGACAACGTGTAGTGAAAAAAACTGTTTTTTAGCGATCGTTCTCAGTTTTTAGATAAACCCTGCAGAAAACTTTTTGAGGCATCTGTTTGTTTGTAGTTTTTTCGACGTTTTACATAGCAGCATTTGTTCGTTGTCTCTCATTTTAGTTTCGCTCAGAATAATTTGAGTTTTTTCGATTTACAAACTGTAGATTAGACTGGCTGCATGCTTGCCTGTTTTCTAACGCAAAACAATGTAGCAGTAGCCTATACAATTGTCATGGCATGTTTCTGTCAGCTACAAAGACGTCTCGTACGCTGCTGCTGCTGATGACGATGATTCTGACAATGACGTCGACGACGACGACGACGACGATGACGATGATTATAACAATGACAATAATGAAATACATCAGTCCAGGGGGTCACTGCATCACAAAGTGGTAGCGGACGAGGCGCCCGAAGACCTCGACGCGTTCTTTGTTCATCCGCTGACTGCAGCGTCGCGAGCTACTGATGACGGTGATGCGCTGGCTCTACTTCACGAGTATCGAAACTTACCTCTACTCGATATCCATCTCTCTGCCACCAGCAAGTAGGCCTATACGTCGCTTTATAGCTATACGTTGCTTAATTATTAGCATCGTATGTGATGTTACTAGACGTGTAAAAGAAAATTAAAACAAAAACATTAAAACGCGTTATTCGAGAATTTAAAAAAAGTTTATAAACGCTTAATAGAAACTCGAGTTCATCTTTTTGTTTCACGTATCGACTACATTCATTGCTTCAGTACATTCTAATTTTGTTAAAGTTTCGGGAACTGCTCGTCTTTCTCGGAATTATTAATGTACGCCGTCAGATGTAGACCTAAGCTTAATTATAGTAAACAAATTGTCACAGATTATAAAGAAGTTAGTTTATTGACTTAGCTTGTTCCTTTCTGACACGTATCGCTTCTTATAATCATTGTTTCGATCTATGAGTTTATTCAAAGACGAGCTTTTGATGTTTCGGTGTTGTATGTTAATGGTTTCAGACTCAAATCCTCGCTGTCGTCTTCATCGTCGTCATCGTCGTCAGGCGCCGATATGATAAACAGTGATCGTGTGACGTCATCGAGTGACGAGATCATCAGTCATGTGATGACGCTGTCTCCTCCCAGCGACCAATCAGCAACAGCTGCTGCTGCAGGTGCTCGGCGTCGTCAAGGCAACCAGGTGACTCCGCCTCCTCATCATTCTGATTACGACGGTGATGATGATGTAAGAAATTCGTCGTCGCAAGCACAATCCAGCGTTCTCTCTGCTTCTGTTACAACGGGTTTCACGCAGCTACCCACACATCCACAGGCCGGTTTCGTATCATTTCATATCACAGCATAATGCAAAACTTATATTCAGCGGTATTTTAATAGGCAGTATTAAAGGTTTTGTCCGTCCGTCTTTCTGTTCGTTTGGGATCACAACTCGAAATTGGTGCGAACGTTCCCTAGGCACGAGTAACCGGTGTGCCATTTTCAGTACAAAAGATCAAATGTGAAGGCTAAAACGCGTACAGAGCGACGTAACCAAATCAAACTGGCAAGGTTTAGGTTTTCGCCAACTGAACAGTGAAAGGCAAGCAAGGCGAACGTATGTAAGAGTCATGAGAGCCACCGACGCCGTTAGACAGTGCCTACTGTAGCGCATTACTTTTTGCCCACTGTTCAGTTTGTTAGAAACTTAACCATGTCAGTTCAGTTCAATTTAGTTCAGTTCAGTTTAGTTTAGTTGGGGCGTTCTGTGCGCGCCTTTAGAGTAATGCATGGTTGGGAAGATTCGTGCAGATGGCCGCATGTTATGTCACCACTAGGCCGACGGCTTTGCTTGTTTTACGCGTAACGACGGCCTAATGTCGTACGTTGTTTTGACGTGCAGGTCAAACGCGTCAAAACGAAGCAGAGTTTAAGAAGCGATTTTGACGACGTCGTGTCATCGCAGTACGAGTCATACGAAGACGACGACGACAACGACGAAGAGCGAGTGATGAGTAGGCCTATGAACAACCGGCTTCAGAGACAGAACGACGCAGCCGACGATTATGACTACTATGACGATGGTAATAACAATGTTATAGCAGCGACATCGCAAAGCAATAAGCAACCACCACCATCATCATCATCATCAGCAGCAGCAGCAGCATGGGTCAGTGCCGTTACTTCCCAGACTCGACGCAAACGCAAGCCGTCCAGCACCCGGCGCTTCGATCGCAGTCTGTCTGTTCAATCGTATTCTTCGCCGTACATGGAAAAAAATAAAGCGAACAGTGGTACAGTTCTGCAGTGTATGGATACTGTTAGTGGTGGTGGCGGTGGTGATATTGATAACAGCGGATTAGGCGGCAGCGCGTATCAGCTGACGTCACAGCATAGTAATCCCCCCGCAGGCTACTACGAACAGCTCAGATTTACTCAACCACGCAGCCAGACTCTGGATTATCGTACCATTAACGAAGAGCGTACGCAGCATCCAACAGCAATGCCGAATAATTATCAGCTAGAGTTCGATTTAAGACCGGCAGCCAGATCTGCCCTGCCGCCGGACCCGGCGATGTTGCCCCACCATCAGCACCACGAGTTCCAAGATGACATGAACTCGGTTCAGTCCAGACTCGGTCTCAGAGAACACGATGATGATAATGATGATGATGTCGATGACGACAATGACGAGTCAGACTATCAGCTCGACTACGATCCCGTAGGACCGGCTGCCACGAGGCACGAACACCAGGAAGCATTCACGATGTCTCAGTATTACGGACAGCAGCATCATCATAGCAGACTGACACACAGCGAGAAAACAGCCATGACGCTGGATCACGATACAGCACGAGGACTGACTTACGATAGCAAGCAGCCGAGACAAGAGATGGGACTCTACAGCAGGCAAGACCGACATCCGATGAATGACAGCGAACTGACGCAATTCTACCGCGGTGACGCAACTGACTTGCGACAAACAGGAGGACTCCAAGACGATTACTTGCCGTACGATTACGCCGCAAAGACCACCGATCAACCTTACTTCTCCAGTCGACACAGCGAGGTACTAAAATCGCGCCACCGTATTTAATTATAGCTAGGATTTTTATTTGCGATAATGTTTTTACACTTGCATATCGCTTACTGCCATTTTTGTTCTGATCAGTTTTAGGGCATTTTTAAAATTTATCAGTTTTGTGTAAGTTGCATTTGTCAACTTACTAATAAACGTACACGATGACGATGATGATCGTGATGATTTAGATTAATATTAGATTGTGATTATAGTTTTAGTGATGTAGAAGTGGGACGAGTGTAATAATTTTATGTTAGCTTTATAATAGGTTAGGAACAGGTTTCATGCGCTGTTGCTGGTAATTTGGTGTAACAGTAGTAGCAGTAGTAAAAGTAGTAAGCTTATCTCGTACTGTCGTTCGTAGATATCCAGCGCTACAATGATTCCGGCGCTTGCTCCAATGATCAAAACTTCACCTCAGGACGAGCCGAACTTTGGTGAACAATTAGCTCAGCACAACGCGTCCTCGGCGTCAATTCTGTCGCTCCCGCTGGCGCCCTTCTACACTGTACCGAGGACCGGTGCAGCTGCTACTGCTGTTGGGACTGTGAAAGACGTGGCGGCTTGGCCTGCAGCAACTGACGACGAACGTGCCCAGTCTGCCACGGCACTTACGTCGTCGTCGCCGCCGCTGTTCGGGCCGTTGTCGAATGTCGTCAAAGTTGAAGATTCGTCGTTTCACCCGAACGATACAGCGCCATCTCTGCCATCTTCGTCGTCATCGTCGTCATTAACGTTTGATTATCTCAAGCGTGATCTTCTGGCACAAAGAGGCTAGTAGCTACTAAATGATGTAACGTATATACATGTATTTGTATTTTCTGGAAAGGGAAAATTCCGAGTTAAAGCTTATAGCGCGGCACTGATCTCCATTTCCTTATAAGGTGTGTATAGCTCCTCATATAGGAAACCCATCGCAGAGCTACCGGTCATGTGGGATCACAGCCTGTTGGTGTTGCCTGCCACCTGACGCAAGTGAACGCACGGCGACTTAACCCCAGAAGGCAGGCTAGTACTTGATTTATCTGCCCAGAAGGATAAAAGGCTGAGTTACCGAGAGGCCATTTTACACTACCAAACCACGGATACGAAGCTAGTGCATCGCACAGTGTGCCTGTTTACGTCACACATACCCACGTAGAAATGGTCAGCCTGAGTTTACATGTATGGTTGGTTACAACCGAGGGAGTTTTCTTTGTAAGCCTGTGTACGCGTAAGTGAAATAGATTATTTACCGCGCACTAGTTGAAAAGCTTCGATGGTGTATGTAATGCGTGTGTATAAACCTGAAACTCGACACTTCGCATGTCGCTGGTTCGATTTCCGCTCGTACTTTTTCATTTTTTTTACCCAAAGCTCGTGAAGTGAATCAGTTTACAGTTGTGCAACATGTATAAGGACAATAGCAAAAAATAATCACGATTTTTCTGCCTGCCACAGTAAAAACTGATAATCAAAAACACGTTTGCGCCCTGTGTAGCCATACATGTAGGTGGTCTGAACTAAATGACGTTGTTTTAAGTCACGATTTTGCCAAGTCACGGCTTTTCTATTGTACCTGCTCATAACAGGCGCCTGCGGAAACTTTGTATAAGAGACGCATAGAAAAATCTCCATACAGATCGATTGATAAGTTGAATGATTGAATGATTAGTTTCGTTGGCACGGCTGTTACAGGAGACTTGTTGGCGCAGCAGCAATTAAGGAATCTCGAAACGGACTTAAAACAGCAACAACGGCGCAGACGACGCCATAACACTAGTACGATCACCACATCACCAGCAATCTCAGTAAACAGAAACAACCCCAACCCTAACCCACAACAACGCTTTTCCCCTACCACTGCCGCTCCGTCGAGCAGTACGTCTGCTAGTCCTGCTGCAAATGTCGCTGGTTATCTGCCTGCCCGTCTGCCTTTCTCTTTGCCCCCAGTACCGCCTGGGTATCGCTTGGTGATCACCCATCGTCCGATGGCGGACACCACTGACGATGCCTCAAAGGTATGCTCTGTGATTTCATCATCGTCATTATCAACGTGGGTGGCCCAAATAATCGAATCACTAGAAGAATGATCATGTCAGTAAGGTACCAAATAAAGCAGATCCGCGGACAACAAAACAGGAAAGTCTTTAGACCCTGTTTTTTTTAATTTAACAAATTTATTATGAAAATTTTGTATATTACTATATTTTTATTGCGTTACATATTAAACACATGTAGTTTTTTTATTATGCGGTTGTTTAGATAAGCAGCATTACTTGTCTTGCTAGTTCATCCGTTTGTCTGTCTGTTTGTCTGTCTGTCTTACACGTACGTGTGACGTGTAAGAGAAACAGCTGTCTGTAACAGTTTTTTGTAAAACAAAAAGGCGCACAAATATCAAAATTGGCGTGAACATTTTCTAGACCATGGGCAGAAGGGTGCCAATTTTTAGTTTAGGCCTAAAAGGTCAAAGGTCTGTGTTAGGGTTGCGTTTTACAGTGTATATTAAAGCAGACGGCCGCACAGTCGCCACTGGGCCAACATTATTGGTTGTTGCAATCATGTTTTGCAATTGTTGTTTCAACGTCTTGCATTTTTCGGTTTACAAAAACGTAATCTGTTATTGTAAGCATATATATGTGTGTCTGGGTCTAGCACGTGTTCGTTAAACTGCTTACTAATTTACTTACTACAGGCAACGACGCGATTTTTTGTCTGTGTCTTACTTTCTGTAGACAATTACTGTTTTTGTTTTGTAATTTTGTTGCCTAGTTTTAATATTTATTTTTGGTTTTGTAATGCATTTCATTTTAAATTCTCATGTATATGGAGTGTCTTACACTCACAACGTGCAAAATCTTGCCGTGATGATAATGATGTTAATGGTGACGATGCAGGTGACTCAGTTGATAATTGATCACCCGTCCGACTCGACGCCGTCGATTCACAGCAACACAACTTCATCATCATCATCATCATCACCCGCAGCAGCAGCAGCAGCAGCAGCGGTAGGCCTACAGACAACTCGTGCTTCAACTGACGCCATCGCGCCGCCAGCCAGACAGGTAAGTTGTCGTCGTTTCATAAGATAATATACATGCACAACATTCATATTTATTGGAGTGCATCTGTCAGCGATTAAAATAATACAATTCAACAACAGCATAAGTCACAAAGCAGAAATACGGTAACGAACATGAAGATCGTAAATTGAGTAGTGATAGTGACAGCCGGTATGGGCGTGTATGACGTACTGTGTATAGGCTGCAAATCATTTGACTATGGGACACTTTCACAAAACGTAATAGGTAATAAAATGACAGCTTAAAATTATAAATTCATGTGAATGATATATTAAATAATCACAGCGCTCCTCTGAATCACATAGCTGGTGGGAAAGGGCTTTTTCGGAAGCTTGTTGCCCACTTCCAAAGAAATTCCTCGATCTTTCAGTCCACCCATTTTTCAGACACAGAATTGCAGCGGGATCAAAAATCTATAGCAAATCCACAGCTTTTTGACATGCACAGCTTGTTGTGCGACATATCGAAGCTCTGGAGTTTGGGCTATACAGTGTACATGTAGGTTGGCTGATTTGGCTTCAGGGCGGTGACATGATGAAGCAAAGAGCAGCTGAACGGCCGCAAAGTCTTAATATCATGAGGAACGCAGGCAACATCCTCACGGCATCTACCCAGAGTGACACTTTCCTACCAGCTTATAGCGCCGGCAGCACTAGTGGTAGCGGTAGCAGTCTGCCCTCTCAACAGGTAGAGCTTCAATAAATATTATGTATTATTTTTTTTAAACAAGACACGTTTTTAAGTTTTTGTGATTTTTGTGACGTCTTTAAATGCTCAATAAACGTTCAACGAATAATTATGTCTAAAAAAGTTGAAGTTCCACGAATTACGCTATAGCAGATATATCTACGTTAACTTTCTTATCTGTGACGACAAAAAAATTGGACTAATATGAGAAAGAAAGACAAGGAAAATTCGTTTTTATTTAAAGCGTGTCAAAAGGTTTACTTTGTTTAACATATCGCGTTTTAACGTCTGTTTTTATTTTTCCTAGCGTTTGTCACATGCACGGTACAGGTTTCATCGGAAGTAAAGTCGGTGGAATTCGACATTCTGGAACAATCTTTGCGAGCAGCCGACGTGCTTGCCGACTACTCAAACAGCGCCGGTTTGTCGCTACAAGCGCGCAGTCTATCACTGCCTTGCACTCCGGTCTCGTCGTCCGCAGTAGCTCCCAGTGTGTCACATCCCTTAGTCGACGGTGCGCTAGACTTTAGCCAGCAACAGCGACTCAACAGCAGGCGACTACAACGAAACAACTACAACAGCAGCAACTACAACAACAATAGTGCAGTGATGGGTCGACACAGTCTTAGCGATATCGTGACACCGACCAGTGACGTCACTACCACCAGCTCTCCCTCGGAATGTTTCTCTCAGGTAACCTCTCTGTCTGGCTTTGTCTTTCTCTTTCTGTCTGTCTGTCTCAAAGATTTTCGTAAAGGTCCAAAGCGTTGAAGAGTGTGCATAACTATTTTGGGGAAACCATTCTTAGAGAGCTACGGAGCGTCACCTGGCATATGGGATCACACAGTGTTATCTGTCACCTAACACAAGTGAACCCACTTTAACCCCAACCAGACATGCCGGTACTCGATTTACCCACCCAGAAAGGAAGAATGTCCTTGTTGTTGCTTATATGCCGAGATGGTTTACCTGTTCGCAGACAGTCACCCATTCACGTTGTTAGTTAGTAACCACTTGATAGTAACCTGATCGTGAGTTGATCTCAAGTCCAACATCCTAACCGTTGCGCCAGTAAGCTGTCATGTAACTAATATCCAAAGTTTCCAGGTCAACAACTTTGGATTTTTTTTTCGTAAATTAATTTTTTGTTCGTAATTTTGATTTTGTGACGACGATGTTGCTAACTTGCTGCTGCTGTTTGCAGGATGAGTGTTGGCCGGGAGCTGACGCTAGTGCTGACGTAGACAGGTCACGAGATCGATGCGGTGCATCACGGGACAGCGCCTCAATGTCTATGACGTCATCGTTACGTCACATCCGGTCGCCATCGTACGAGGCAATCACCAGCTTCACACGCAGAAGCCACATCTCCGTCATTCCAAAAATGTACGCTCGATCGCCGCTTTGTTTATCTCTGGCACTATGTCTGCAGTGGTATAACCAATTGTTAAATTCACGGTTGTGTAGTCGTAATCAAACGATCGACAGTGTACGATACACGACCGACCGTCTACGACCGTAAAATAAATGTCGGTAAAACAACTGTCCGGAGTGCATAACTTCGTTTAACACTTTCTTATACCACTCCAGACAGTCGTTTAACAAAAACTAAATTTACTAGAGTTCTGCTTGATGGCGCCGTGGTCAAGCCGAAGCCTTACCTGCCATGTGTGATCATACAGTTACTGCCACCGGACACAGGCGCAAGTCAGGCAGGCTTTTTACTCAATTTTCCCGCCCCTGAGAGATAGAAGGTTGGTTGACCTCGGTTGGTTGGTTGGTTGCAATATCGAAATGATTTGCCCATCTGCAGTCAGTAAGCCATCTAGCTTTTCTCAATAGTGACCTCGCATGATGCAATCGTCAGCTTCTCAGTCTTATCTTAACTATTCATACTGTAAATATCATTATTGTCAGTTATTCTAATTTTTGTTCATTCTCTGCTTTACGTAACTCCACTCGCTCTTCGTCAGAGACGCTCTTTCCGTTGCTGCATTTAAAGGCCGCTTAAAATCATATCACTTTTGTTCAATGTTTTTTGACTTTCGCCACCGAACGTCAGCCGGTGAGTTTAATACAAGTTGTGCTGTATTTGAGTTGCTCGTTATAAATTCACGTGTCTGTGTATGTGCAGAGAAGACAGTCAGAATGAATACAGCTTTTACTTGGAGGCTGCAATATCAACGAGCAAACAGATTGATGAAGACCGACTGACCTACCTCAATAAAGGTACCTTGTTCAAGCGTATAGTACTCGAACGTAAGACATAAATTAGCGATTAGTGAAACTTCGGGCTGCAGTTACACGTTAAACATTAAACGTTTGACGTTTTTAGCATGTAGCTACGTGTAAATCTTGTTCAAAAATGTTTGAAAGCGTAAAGATTTTGGAATTTTTGCAGCGCAAGCAATTCTGCCTGTTCCAGCATCTTTTTAGTAACGTGGTCTGCCGTCTGTCTGTCGCATTCGTGTCCCTACTTAAACCTTTTGACGGATTTAGATGCCATTTCGCAGGTACCCTACATTTTCCAGGTCCACTGACACTTTGTGTTAGATGGGGTCCCTGACTTTCGGGGAAGGGAATATTTTGCCAAAACATGTAAGTGAAAATTGCAACTAAACCGCTATTCTTGCTGTTTGTTCTTTTTTTGCAAATACAAACGAAGAGTTGGATGACTTGTCACAGCGATTCCGCCTATTGGCAAATTACTTAGGTCGTTGTACTACGGTGGTGATGATGATGGCGAAGGCGCTGCTGCTGCTGCTGAAGATAATGATGATGATGATGACGTTGTAGGCCAGTATTACGGTCTAGTGATGATGCACAATCCGTCGTCACCAACGACAGAATCTGGTACTGGCAGCGAGTTTCAACGTAAATCAACCGTTGTGCGGGTTGGTCAACTTAATCTGAATAGCTATAGCACATGTCGACCTACGCTAAAATCAAAAAACATTTACACTCGTCTCATATAACCAACCACACGACATTGTGTGAAGCGTATGTAGGCCTACACTCTCCAAACTCGAAAAAAATTTTTCCTTACATCTTACTTTCTATTGTCGTTTGCCCATCGGACCTAATTCACGGATTTTCGGGCTGTTCATGAATTCGTTACATTTTCTCTCTATTTGTGCTTTTCGTTATTTTTGTTTCAAGTTTTTTTGCTTGCAGTATTCTATCTCTTTCGCTGTTTGCTTGGTCTGGTTTTTAAATATTTTTTTTCTTATAGGCAGTACCAGTACTTGTCCATTTCTCTTACTCTGTGTATGTTACCAGAGTATGTAGGCCTACGGTATTCGGGGTTGCGGAACCAGTTTTAGTTCTTTCAGTTCACGTTTTTGATTAAACCGGCAGTTTTCCATCGCAAGCTGTGTGTAAAATGTATCTTTAATCACCACATATTATTATCTTTTTATTTTTAATGATATATTTCGGTGTCATTTTAGAAAGCTTGGTATCGTAGTCGTAAACGTGGCATGTAGGCTATTTTTATCATGGACCGCTGCAGTGTCGGTAGTAATCACGGATTAGCGAATGATGCAAGAAATCTACGCTAATGCCTAGAGCCTATAGCAGTTCGCAATTCCTGTTCGCAGGTAATTTTGGTCTATCTCCATCAATTTTGTCGCAATTCACTCTTTTGCAGCCAAAAATCGCCAAAAAGTCACTAAAACCCTTTATTTTTAGGGTTTAAGGTCAGTCAAGATCATCAATATTGACAATCCTAAGAAGCTCGTCGCCAGCATGTATGTGCTTATCTGCAACCATTTTCACGCTATAGACAAGCCAACAGCGGATGAATAACCACTTTGTAGAGGGGTACCCCTCTTTGACATTAGCGTGAGCAGACCACCTTGAACCTACAGGGTCCCGACGTGGACTGCTAAAGTCTACATTCAATGCTGAAAATTTCGTAGGCAGGTTGTCTTGGTCTATCTTCAGCCACTTCGGCGCAATGCACTCTATAATGCGTGTCGCAGCCGGAAATCGTGAAAAATTAACTAACGCCCCCTATTTTGGGGGTTCAAGGTCGTTCAATCTCATCGATGTTGACATTACTATAAGAAGCTCGTCGCCAGTGCTTGTTATGATAAGCAGCATGTCTGTGCCTATCTGCAATTATTTTCACGTTAGACGAGCCATTAACAGTAGAATGACGTTTTTAAGGGAGTGCCCCTTTTTCTCCCCCTCGTTCGAGGGTACCCCTTTACCCAGCGGCATGAAATTTTGTCACAAAATACTAGAGGCTATGCTATTATATGGTGAAAACTCTAAGTCTCTATCTCACCTGGGCTTGGAACGGCACTGAGACGTGACACCAGGACAGACAGACAGACGGACAGAATTATCATAGCTAATACGCGCTATAGCTAGCTATGCTAGCTCTCGCGCGTAAAATAAAAAATGTTGATTGCTGCAGTGTTGATGTGTGTGTTATGAACTGGCGCTGCTGCAGTCGGTGGTGATGGTGCTGTTTCGTGAACGTCATTCATCCGATGAAGAACAGACAGCCTGGGAACTGTGGCATATGAGACAGCATAGCTTCAAACAACGAGTTATTGACGTCGGTCAGTAGCCTACTTGTATAGTAGGCCTAGTGTTAGTAATAGCGTAGACACAGTTCTGGTTGTTGTCATAGATGTAATAAACGTCTTTTTTACATCTTTTGTTCCTACCATGTTTTTACGTTATGTAACTTTTTAAATTTTTTTAACTTTTTAATTTTTCAAAACGTTCATAAAAATTTTGTCGTTATATTGAACGCTACAATCAACGCTAGGATACAGTATTGCAATTCAGCGCACGTGGGTGATGTTGATGGCTGCAGGCAGAAACTTTGCATTTAAAATTGCGGCCGTACTGCTGCAGATAGAGACATGGTTACTATTGTCAGCTTATACGAACTTGTCATCGCTCGATCCAATGGTACCATCGCTGACCCTCTACGACGTACGGTTCAGCCACAATACGTGCGTTACAGACAGACAGACAAACAGAGGACATATCGGTCGACCAACTAAAATTAAAAGGCCTGTTGTCAGACTTGACAACACATTTTCCACACTTGTAAAAGTCGTGATAATAATATAGAAATTTATAAGGTGCGCAAAACATACGTGTAAAACATACGTGTAAAACGTTGATGTCAGGGGAGTCCACTTCATTGACAAGTGGAGGCAAGTGTCTTCTGCAAAAAGCTGGGAGGAAAGTAAAAACTAGAAAACTAGGGAAATATTTTTTCGGTGGCAAATTGCCTATAAAGGCATGGCAAAGAATGTGACAATTCTGCGTACAACAGCTCCCATTTTTCTGCTCGCTTCGCTCGCAAATTGCTTGTAGCTTCCTAATTTCTGGGCTGTATTTGAGGGGGAGGAGTTATCAGGTTCAATTTTACCCTCGGAATTTTTTTAAGTTAATGTGACAATTCTGCATACAGCAGTTCATTTTTTGCCGGCTTTGCTCGCAAATTATTTGTACCTCCACATTTAAATTTGTTGCGCTGCCTTGTCTGTCTTTATTATTTCAACTTCGTGTACTAAATTCGGTCAGTCGATTCCGAGAAAAATAATTAAAATTGTTGACGTCAAATGTCGTATTTCAAGGCTAAAATGCACCTAATTCTATCTCGGCTGGGGCTCTGCCCCAGACCTCGGTCTGGAGCTTATAGCGCTCCCCAGGCTTCTAGCTGGATTTAAGCGATTTTACTTCTTAGAGGAGAGAATAAGAAAAAGGAGATGGAAATGGAAAAAAGAAGGAAGGGACGGAAACTGAGAGGAAAGGGAAAGAAAAAATAGGAGAGGACAAGAAGGGGGAAAAAAGAAAGAAGGAAGAGAAGAGTAAAAGAGGGAGGTCATCCGAGTTAGGGGAAAGTTGCCTCCCAGTGCTGAGGGGGATGGATGCCCCTGGTTGATGTTGCAAGTAATTCTGTAAATAGCCTAAATATGACCTAGGCTATTGAAGCAATTGAAACCTGTAGCCATTTTTAATGTTGACTCCATCATTATAAATAACTTTGAGTGCCCCATTTTTTTAGACGATTTGACGTCTGAACTTGATAACAAAAAAGCATAGAAAAACCAAAATTTGTGTGAATGTCCTTCGCTGTAAGCGGTACAAGTGTGGCAGTTTCAGCTTGAAAGCTCAAAGTTTAGGGTAAGAGTTGCACACTGTACAGTGCAGTATATAGCTTTCTATATATTATGTCTGCACTGTGTCTGTACAGATGCTAAAGTGAGTGGAGGGGCGGCACCGCTGAGGATAGACGAGATCGCTTACAACGCAGTCGCCGTCGTTTGGAACACTCGCGACAAGCGTGTCAAGGTGACTCTATTCGCCAATAGCAATATTATAGATACCAGTAACAGTCATAAAAGGACTTCTTTGTCTTTGGCTTTTCTTTCGCTTTGATTAATATTGTATTCACTGTATTTACTATTGTGTTCTGGAAATAAAAGTGATGCTGACGACGATGAAGATAAAACAAACAACTTTATGACAATTATGATATGGCGTATAGGGGACGCTATAGCAAATGCGACACCTTGTCTTTTAAATTTTTGGCCTGTCCGAAAATTTTCTTTCAGCAGTATAACCTACACAATAATAACTTTGCACGTAAATTGCCCCAAATGGGGATTTGAAGCATATCATGGGCAATGTTAATATTTTGATCGTTCATTATCTCATCTGTTTATTAACAGCTGTCTGTCGGAAAAAAGCAAATTTCTGTCCCCATCTCTTAATCTTTGTATTGCACGACGTCGCTGGTTCTGTGTAAACACTGAACACTGATCGCTGATTGGCTGATGAATGTGGACGTGTGAAGGTCAACATTGCTGTGAACTGTCTCAGCACAGACTTCAGTCATCAGAAAGGCATCAAAGTACGTCACTCAATTATCGTTATCGTTATCGTACTGTCTCTTATGTTTTTTACGTTGAAAACAGTTCATCGAGTTACCGTTTTGTGCTTATTACACGGTCACATTTATACTCGTAGTGTGTATCCATAGCACTATGTCTGCAGTGGTATGGGTTGGGTTGATAACTCTACGGTTACGGGTATACACTCAAGCGTGAACAAACGAATGAGGGTAGTAAGCTACACTATGGACCGTCGGCAGTCTCAAGGCTCGGACAAAAATGTCTTTAGCAGCCGCTTAAACTGTTCAAAGTTAATGTCAGTTTGTCTAAAATCAGCTGGATGTCTGTTCCACAGTTTTGGACTTGCAGCAGCAAAACATCTGTGCAATAGCTTTGAGATCGATTCACGATCAGCTCAGAGTAGAAAATGGTAAATATGGGTGTTGTTGTTGTTGTTGTTGCTGCTGCTGATGATGATGATAATGATGTTCTTGACTGCAGGGTAGTCCGTTGCATCTGCAGATCGACACGTTTGAAGACGGCCGCTCGTCCTCCGCCGTACATCGCGCCTATTCACAGATCAAAGTCTTCTGCGACAAGGCACTGTATCACTTGCATCAATAATAGCGTATTTTACAACTTGGATTTTTTCTGTGGCAAGGTGTGACGTCTCATACGTTACTCGTAAATATGCCTATTGATGACTGTAGACATAAGCAGATGTTAAAGTATTCTGCGACTATACACGACAATTTTTGCAACCGTTGTAGCGCACATAAAACATTTTTGCAAATATTTCTGACTAGGTTTATATAAGGCTTTATACATGTAAAGTTAAACGGAAATCACTATTTTCAAATATTTTTGACAACGATTAACCTGTATGTTTTACTTTATAACCCAAGCTCTTGTTACTATTGTTAAACTAAAAGCCCAGCTGTCAATAGGGTGGGCCGACCAGACGTCGTATATCCGAAGGCCAGCGTCCGACTGCCGGTCGCAAAAAGAAAACTTTCACAGAGTAAGTAGGCCTACAGTCCTGTGTACGCTGTGGTGATGCTGCTATATCGAACGTTGTAGCCAACGCTAGGATACGATACGGTAATTCGGCCCACGTGGCCGCGTGCTAGTCACAGTACCGCAGGATTGGCATAACAAAGTGCATAATGACCCTTCAAGGTTATCCAAGGTCGATGATTTTCGTGTCATCTTAAAAGGCTTACGCAACTTCCTATTAGTAATCAATAGCAACCTTGGCCCCATTTCTCACAGTTTTTTTGAAATACGGCGACTTATTGGTTAAAAACGCACAATTTTCTACCAATCTCTACTTAACCGAAAATTTCAAAATGTTTTCCTTGCACCGTATTGCTAAAATTTTCCATGCAAAAAGCTGTTACACCGGGCTAATAATTCGCGTAATAAGTTTTCCGGTTAAAGTTACCGTTAAGCCACAATACATGCTTTACAAACAGATGACAGACGACTACAGACAGCACATTGTACCAAAGACTCGGTTTAGCTGTCGGCCATAAATGACGTAATTATATGCCTAAAATTACAAATATGAAAAACACAAACTGAAGAAGTCGTTTAAATGTATTTGCCTATATGACATTGTAGGGCGCTGATCGCAAGTCACGTGAAGAAGAACGCAAACTGCTGAAGCGAACTTTTCAAGGTTTGAACTTAGACACCACACAGCTGTTCAAATAAACGAATACGCGATTATACGCCTAATATTATGATGTTGATTTTACTTTAGACAGCTGTAATCGAGCACTTTGTTTTTTTCTGTCCTGCAGTTTTATTGCAATAATGTCGTAATTAATGCTTGAAAAACAGGAAACGAATAAATACATTGATTAATTGATAAATGGCAATGACAGGCAAAAGATAGTCGCAAAAGATGATAATGTTGTGATGAAAGCCTATACGTCCTGCAGGCGAGCATGTGGATCGGTTTCAGAAGCCTTGCGATCGCACGTACTTCTACTCCATGGCTGACTTGACCACGAGACCGCTACTTTTTCACCCCCAGAGCCAAAAGTCTCCACTGGTGCGTTTGTTAGTCACAAATTTATAACGATAGTTATTATAAACGTCTATAAGTTTTTTTTAAATTAAAGAAGCGCATTTTAGCGTCCTTAATTTTTGTTAACATTTCTGGTTCACATTTTTGTTACAGTCGAACGGACAGAACGGAAATGACGATGACTTACGAAATGGGCCAAAAAAACTAAGCTGTTGTACTTTTGTCTATGATTGACCAATGTTCACCATTTTTTACCAGTAAACTTTGTAAAAAAAAATTTGCTGCTCCGCGGTATGCATCACACTTATTATTTTTCTACACTATTTTGTAAAACATAAATATCCGAAAACCAGCAATATCTGCAGATGGACAGAAGATCTAATAGTCTTTTAAATATTTAACTGGAATGTTAAATATGAGATACATGTAGTAACTGGCAAGAAGATTTAAATAACGCTGCAGAATAACTTGTTATCTTTCATCAAAAATTTAAAATAGTGCACAGCTTGTAGGGCCGCACAATCGAAATGCTCATGCAGTTAGCTGAGCAAGATTGCAGTCACCAATCATCATTAATGTACATTGAAAATTAACGCACAATAACATCGTTCAAATTATTTGAAAAGATGTTCAATATATCCTCCATTGTTCTTGTTTTTTTCTCTCACGTTTTAGTTAAGTTATTTGGTTTTTATTGTTTCTTGCTGTTTTTTGCTGTGAACAAAACAAAATAATAAACAAAAAGTTCATGATGCTATGGCAGGTAATGGATCATGACAGGCATCCCCTGATGCGCTCAGCATCATCGTCATCATCCGCGTCCCAAGCAGCAGCAGCATCAGCAGCAGCACTGAGCAATAGCGTCAACAGGTAACACATTAACAACCAGTCGTGTCTCACAAGTCTAATATACACATGAAATCTTCTTTTTTTTCTAATGGCGTGTACAAAACAAACGAAATGAACTGACCTGAAATGACATATTTTTGACGAACTGACCAATGAGCGCTCGTCAAATAGTTTTAACCAATCAACGCTTGATATTCGATCAGGGGCGTTCATCCGCGTACAGCGCCAGCTAGCAACCGCTTCCATTTTGGGGGACGCCACCGAAAAAAATCCTCCCAGTTTGTTATTTTTATTCTCACAACTTTTCCAGGAAGCATCCTGTTGCCATCTGTCAGCGGAGTGGATAGTCTACTCGAGCACTCAAATACCCGAGTACGTGAGCTGTCGCCCATTAGCACTGGGGTCTTGGCAAGGAAGGGGCAATTGCCCCCCCCTTTTCTCTAAATTTCAGTCTGACGGAAAAATGGCGGAATAATTTTGTGAATCAGTGAAAAGTAATAAAAGCAATATGCAAAAATAACATAGGTTTTCACCAAATATATTTGGTTTCAACCACAACACCCCTGGTATCTTTTTCATTGGGGTGTCAAGATTTTAATGGTGGGTGTACACTCTTCCGCAGGGGGGCTGGATAATTCCTTGTTTTCTGACATTTTAAGTGTGATATGGCATTATACAGTTATGACGTCGGGAGTGCTGCACGCTTAGGACGCGGTGTCAGCAGTGACAATCCAACGGTCGTACCATCCACACAACGAGGTATATACTGTATATTTTGCCTTATTCCACTGTCACACTCGTACTGTCTATAACATTTAAGTTTTCAGTAAATATCGAAAAAATTTCAAATCCACAGGTTCAGAAACTTAGCGGCAACTAACTTTTTATTATTATTGTAGTGAAACAAGAAACGAAAAATTAGATTAGGTTTTGCTTTAGGGTGATTTTGGAGATAGATTTTTGGTAGGTAGGTTTTACGTGAATTTATCATAAAAAGAACAGTTCTACCAAAAACATTGGTTTTGGGTGTAACGCGTTCACATTTGTCTGATGTACTGTAGCCTATTGCTATTATATTGATATTAGTTTGTCTGTCTGTCTGACTGTGGGTGTGCAGTACTGTTATACGTGCGTAAGCAGCGTGATCACGTGTTCACGGCGTTAATACTTGATTCGCCAACCGTCCATTCTCTGCTTCTTGCTGTATGTATAAAATGTAGAGCTGTCAAATTAACGCGTTAACTTGACACGTTCATAAATTAACGCGCGTTAAAAAATTAACGCACATATATACATTCTGTGAAGCAGGAGTTCCAGTATTTCATAAAACCGCGGTTATTTGACGATTGAATAATATTTAAGTAACTAGAAATTGTTTTGTTGCCATTCCGTCACTACTGTCACGGTCCTGCGACACAGCCACGAGTTCGTCGGTCGTCATTCCAGTCACCCTCTCGATGGACGTAGACCACCTACAATATCAGCAATATTAATGATGCATTATTAACGTCTTAACGCATGCGTTAAAGAAATTAACGCTTCGACAGCTCTAATAAAATGTAATTATTTCTACTACAAGCTTAGATTTTGTAATAAACTTTTGTAAACATTGGCTATATTTTTTGTTATAAATGCGCGTTCTGACGTTTTCATTTTTTTCAATTCCACATTTTTCAACAACTATGTGTTTCTCTTTATGACCTCTATATATCTTGTTTTTATATTGTAGCATTAATTAATGCATTTTATTGAAAACATCGTCGGCGTACTATGTATTTTTATGTTTAGTAGTATTTTTCTGTTGCACGTTTAGCCAACGTTTTCTGTTTCCAGATCCAGGAAAAATACAACGTAGGGTACCAGTCTGTCAAGAACGTCTACAGAAGATCGAAAAAAGCGTGAGTTTACAATGTTGTAAATATTGTCTCACTTTGTATTTTAAAACTGTTAATCAAATACAATGCAGCCACTGCTTAAGACCAGTGGCATAGTTAGATTAGTCAGGAGACTGACTACAAGAACCAAATTTTCCCCGCTACGTGCATTCTGAGAATCCATATCCACGGCAAGCCTGACATTCTCGAGGCTTTTCCTGCCCCAAAATGCATTGTGGGACGCTCTTCCCGGACCACCTAGTGATGGGAAGGGGGCGCATTGTCCCAAACCATCCGCCCAACTACATTTCCGGCTACGTCCATGCTTCAGTCTCAGACGTGGTATCAGGTTTTACTGCGGCTGTTGCTTTATGCTTCTTTCACCCGTGGTCAATACCACTTCGCTGCCGCAAACTATAGCGACCCTTATTGTTAGGCAGCTATCTTTTTGTGTCTACTCGACTGTATGAATAACTTCGTGCGAAAACAAAATAGGCCTAAACAACGGTAAAAATTGTTGTTTGCGTGCTGTATGTAGTCTGTTGGCGCATTTGGATGACAATTTCATTCGACATTTCGCCAACGAGTCGACGTTCATCATTGACATTACGCCAACGCCACGAGCACACAACTCGACCTCGTCATCAGCTGTCACTGCAGGCAATACCAGCTCCACTGCTGCTGCTGCTGACGATGATGATGTCAGTTATGACGTAACGCTCAGCGAAATCGACGTCTATGGCAGTAATACCACTGCACCGTCCAAACATTAGCGACTTAATTACTGACGGCGAGAATGCATGTAAATAAATAAATAAAATACATTCTGTCCATATACTGACAGACCGTAGACGCAGGGCTAATGACCGTAGTCACCGTACTTGCATTAGAGGCGTCATTGAGGACTACGCCCAAAGCGTACGACCTTTCTCAAGGAGCAACTTTTAAGACTGAAGGGAGGCAGTTAGTGTTTTGTGTTTCCGACAGTGTTTGATAAGGCTAAAATGCACCAAGTTCATTTTTGGATGGGGCTCCGCCCTGACCTCTACTTCAGAAATTTACGATGCTCCACAGACTCCCTAATCCAACAGGGAAGGAATATCTCTCCCATTCCCCACTTCATTCGACGTGTTCCACTGACCTCTACCCCGTAGAAATTTTTTTCTGGGTGCCCATGTGTGCAGATGCCATCATCTGCCATTCAAGGGGTTAAGCACTTGAGTGTGACGTTGAAGGGGTCCTACGTTAAAGGAAATTAGACAGCAGACACTGAATGAAGGGAGGGTGCTTGCACATTATTATTATTATTAATGATTTGTAAGGTGCAAATTCGAGAATAAAAATGCAGCAAAAGCTGTGTCCAAAGGGGGTAGACACCCGTCACTCGCATAGATGACCGTGTGTAGGTAAATGATATGTTGCAAAAGCAAAGTGCATGGAACTGTAGCGTAATGCTAGGCCCATGTGGCTGCATCAGTTTGTAAAAGAACTGCAATCAGATGATGACGTATAGCAAATGTATTTTTAGTTACCGTAGATCACGTCTCACAAACTGTTGTTATGCTAACGATTTGTACTGGTAGAATACTTCACAATATATAGTAATTTATGCATTAGTACACTGCCATCTGTAAATATTAAAGGCAACTCTTTGTTACTTGTCAGCAGTTACTAACTAAACTACACATTGCACTCAGCACGCTACTATTTGCCAATAACAGGCGCTGCAACTTGCAAAGCATTGCAGGCATCTGTATAAACATTTCACTTTCTGATTACTTTAAGACTAAAATACACTGCTTTGATCATCTGTAGTAGACTTAGTAAATGGAAACAGCAATAGTCACAACGATGTTTACGGTGCTGTTATCTTGGCACTGCCAACTGTGAGAGTTCACCCGGTTCATTTGGTGAATGTACCAACAGCGCCAGGTAGCCAGCTGCTGACCTTTGGGCCAATCTATTCAACATGAGCCACAGATCTGTTTGAACTGGGAGCTATGGTATATTGCATTCACCACCGACGTTTATTACAAATCAGCCCGAAAGCTGACATTCAAGTAGGGATCACACTAGCGGTCCCGACGGTTGTTTTTGACGACAGTTCGGACGGCCGTTCGAACTGTCGTCAAAAACACCAACCGTTCGGACGGCCATCCGAACCGTTAGTGTGACCTCTCCTTCAGCTACCATCCCACAGAGGGTAGAAAGCTGAGTCAACCTGGGACCACAACTTGTTGGACAACTAGTCACATAACAACCTATACTATATACAGCACTTGACATGAGCGCATTAGAGGTTAATTTAACGATATGCGCTTTGTAAATTTACATTTTACTTACTTACTTTTATGTAAAAATGCTCTGGATTTGTTGTAGCCTTTCGATTTTGATGGACTCAATTCGTAGAACATTTGCGCATTTGCAGTATGCTTTTGAATTGTCATATGATCATATCCTTTTTTGGTTGGTGGCTTGGCATAACGGTAACGCGTTTGATTAAATCAACAAAGTTACTCTACAACAGGCCTGGTTAGTACTGTGATGGGTGACTGTCTACAGGAAGGTAAACCATCTCGGCGCAAAGCCAGCCAGCTAGGTCGACTCAAGCCTTCTACCCTCCGTGGGACAGTAAAATGAGTATCAGCTGTCTAGCTGAGAAATAATAAATGGTAATGGTGAATGTAGTTACTGTAGTTGCTTGTCGGTGGATCTATTGGCTCAAGCTGATCGGCTTGGTCCAAAGGTTGGCAGCCACCTGGCGCTTGTGCTACATTCAGTCAAATGAACTGGGTGAACACTCCCAATGGCTGTGCCATGATGACAGCACCACAAACAATGGCATTTATTATTATCAGCGTCTAATACTCTAAGGTCCAGTTTTTCCATCGCCAATCAAATCAAATTTTATGTCCGATTTACTGATCTTCGATTAACTTGATGTTCTGAATTGATCATCGATCAACTGTGTTTCGCTTTTCCATGCATTTTCAATCTCCAATTACGTGATCGGTGATTAGCTGATCCGCTGTCAACTGAGCCTACTTTATGCCAATCTGATTGGCTGACAGTGACCTCAATTTGTGGTGTTGCCTAAATTACCCAGCATGCGCTGCGAGTGGACGCCATAGCCAGTAAACATCGTCATAGCAACGATATCAACGATATTGTCCATATCGTCTGCTTTAAAAAATACGTTGTATCACAAATCAATACGGAAGCGTCTATCCATTTCATTTCTTCACAAACACCATGCACAATCAGTAGTGACTGATCGCCATGCTTGGAACTTCATTTTAATATGTGAATTGCCGTTCTGACCGGCGATGTGAAGCGATGTTTCTGGTGTGAATAAGCAACGAACTGCAGATCGCCACGTTTAATCGTCAATTATCTGACTTGATCCGCCAATATTCAGCCATCAACTTGATGGGAAATTTGATGGACGATTAGTCGCTAATTGGTGATGGAAAAATGATCACAGAGATGATCTCGGGTCAAGTCCTTAAGTTAATCAGAGATCAATTTGATCGGCTATAAAATGTGCATGGAAAAACGGGACCTAAGACGTATTTCCACTCCAAACAGTATGAGATTATGAATACTTTAAAAGATGACATTATCTACCAGTGAAACTGAGCAAGAATTGCATCAGTTTCACCTATGATCTAACCATGTTTGCACTTTGTATTCTCCAAGAAAATCTAAAATTTTAATTTTCCATTAAGTTTTCACCTTTATTACTGACTGCAGCAGTGATAATAGTCAACAATGTTACCAACGAAAACTAAAAAAAAAAAAACAAAACGGCAGAAGTTGTAAATGGAAAAATCAGCCTACAATACGTCAGTGGACCATGCCTCATCTGTTGTACATGCTAACAAATGTTCATGTCTATCCGTCTCTACCAAGTGCACCATAAAAAGTAAGCCCCTAACTTTCATACACTAATATCTCCATCAACATATATTCAACAATAATTTTCAAAATTCCCTGACAATTTGCAGAAAAACTCATTGTCAAAGACCACAACACATCCTACACACATTGTGAAACACAGTCAGCTTTAGAATATAATGAAACTCACCCAGTAACTCACCTAGTTTAAAGCTGACTATGTTCCACAAGGAATGCTAAGTGCAGCAATGCACTTGTGGTGTGGTGAGGCAAATCTGCAAATCCACTGAAAAGTATATTGGTGAAAAAATGTTGACAACAGGTCAGCATTTGATGCAGTAATGACAAAAAAACACCAGGGCCTACTTTTTAGTGGGCCACTCCACTGTCTACAATCAGAATGTGGCAAATACTCATATACTAAATGTCCATGACATTGACGCGATTTTGTATCATTTAGCATTTCCAAACACACCGACGAGGGCCGGTCGTAGAGTTCTCTCATGCAGTTTATACCCCACTTTGCTGACAATCGCCACAGTGCCAGGCGATGACCCCTCAGTCGCCGGTTGCTGAAACAGTGCCTCGTGAAAGTTGGGGTCAAATTTTTCGCCGAGGTCTGGGTCGATTTTCACGAGGCCATGGCGCGCAAAGACCTTGATCATCTGTGACTCTGTTAACTGGAGTCCCTCGTGAAGTCGACGCAGTGCGTCCGCAGCAGCCTCGTTACCGTTGCCAGAGAGCAAGTCGGCTGGCACACTCTCCGTAGCTTTGTTCAGAATATCGGCTACTTCAAGCAGGTCTTTGCAGAAACCCTGAATGCCGAACAGCTTCGCTTCTCCGACCTGCTTCATCATTCGGTGACGCACGTTCTCTGTCTCCGCAATGGAACGCTTGTACTTGTCCTGTGCACCACAGAAATACTTTTAATATACTATAATATACAGCAGTCTTAAGAATGGCTCAGTAGTCTAACGGTAACGTGCCAGACTTGTAATCCTAAGGTCACTCAGGGGTGCAGGTTCAACTCTGCACCGGGACACTGCCGGGTAACGACCTTAGGAAAGTTGTTCACACACATATGCCTCTGTCACCAAGCAGTATAATTTGGTACCGGTCAAAGGGCGGTGATGCCCTGCGGCTGGGAAGGAAAAGAAAAAGGGGAAAGGGTAAGGAAAAGAAAAAAGGGGAAAAAGGGGAAAGGATAGGAGAAAGAAAAGAAGAAGGGAAAGGGGAAGGGAAGGGGGAAAGAAAGGTAAAGGAAAGGGGAAGCGGAAGGGAAAGGGGAAAGGAAAAAGGAAGAGAAAGGAAAAGAGGGAAGAGAAAGGGGCAAGGGAAAGCAGAGGGGGAAGGAAAAGGAGATGGAAAAGGTTAAAGAAAAGGGGAAGGAAGATGGGAAAAAGGAAAGGGTAAGGGAAAGGGGAAAAGAAGGGAAAGGGAAGGTGGAAGGAAGATAGCTTAAGAAAAGTAGGACACACGGATGGAGACACACACACATGCACGGACACTCAGCATTGGACAGACAAATACATTAAAAATTGATTAATAATACATGAAAATTGTGATATTCTAACTATAAAGATAAACCTAACTAAAAAAATAATGAAGGAAAAAACTAAACAATACAAACCGTGTAGCATGCATCACAACACAGAAGACTGAAGCAACAGTACACAACTACACATAAGAGAATGTTAAACAGAGCCACATCATGGACCACTATTTTGTTCAACTGCATACAGAAAGCAACAAAAAAACAAAACCACATAGAAATATCAGCTGCACCTCGATCTCGGCCAACTGTTTCTTGAGTGCCTCTGTGGCATTTTCTGCAACATCCTCCATACTAGTAGCTTCAGATTTGCCTTCTCCATCTGACGACGTAGTGTTGGCAGAGTTCGTCTCAACGTTAAATGACCACCAGCGTGAACATCTGGCCACAAAATGGACACTTCATCATCAACAGGCTTTAACAACAGTGAAAAAATTATGGCATACTGCAAACATACTGTGGTACCCAGTACAATTAGTTGGGTAGCCATATGTGCCTTGCTCATCTACATGAAGTGCCAAAACATAAACAGCTCGCTGTGCAAAAATCCCTTATTCCATGATCTTGAACTAACATGTACTTTTTATTCATTGTGAAATCATATATTTGGTGCATAAACATCCAATACACTGTTTCACAAAACAAGCATGATGGATTGACAGGCTCTGCTAAAAATCGGATCTGTGGATGTTTCAGAAGGGTTAGCCTATCATCAATTCAGATTTAGAATGAAAACTAGAAATTTGGGGCAAAGCCCAACGTAAGTCCGCCCGACGCCCTATGTCTGATTGGGGGAAATTAGGGGGGGTAAAGAGGGGGAAGGGAGAATTTCCCCGGCATCAAAGTCACGTGGCCGAACTCAAATGCATTGGCATACGCTGAACATGCATTGTCGACTTAGGGTAGGTCAACATTAGCGCTTATAACTTGGTTCGTAGTGGACGGAATTTCACAAAAATTTTTTTGTTCAATGCCGAATAGAGCATTCTCGTCAACGCCGTTTAGATTATGTCGTTACCTTCATCAGTTGCAGAGATATTTGCACTCAAACTCGAAAGTTGTAGAAATCGCACCGATTTTTGAACGTTTTTTGCCCTCCCAAATTTTAAGGGGGGGGGCGGTGCCCCTAAAATTTGTACTTGCGTTAACACCCCAACATAGAGACACGACAAGTGCCAAAGTTTCATCAGGCTACACCCCCTAACTCCGAAGTTATAAGCGCTAATTTATTACATTTTAAGCCAATTTTTGACACCCGTTTGAAAAAAAGTTGTAAGGGGGCCGCCGTCCCCAGTGCGGGGTGCGCTAGTACGACTTGGTCATTCTCTAGCGTGTGTAAAAATTTGGGGGTGCAGCACCCCCTAGGGGCTGAAATATGGTCTTCCAAAATATGCACTTTTGGTGGGTATCATTAAGAATCTAAATCTCCAAGGTTACTGGACCAAACTTCACCGGACTTGTTTCGCCTAACGCAGGAGGAATCGCAGTAGACGGAATAAAAATCCGATTTTGAATATATTCATCCATTTCGGACATATTCGCCGCCGAACTTCGAAGTCGTCCAAAATCGGGCCAAATTTTGCATGTTTTTGGCCCCTGAAATTTTTTTGGGGTGTGCCCCCCAAAATTTTGGACCGGCATTATAAAATAGGACCTATTACTGACCATCGTGCAAAATTTCACATCGGTCGGCCCACGCATCTCGGAGATTTCGCGAGTGGAGAAAATTTTTTTTTAAAAAACTAGAGCTGTCACAGTCGACGCATTAATTAACGCGTTAATGCGTTAATAAATTAACGCGCGTTAAAAAAATTAACGCACATGCGTAAATTACATTCAGTTACTAAATTCTGTGCAGCAAAAGTTTGGATATTCCATTAAACTGCGATTATATGACAATCGAATGAAATCCAGTAACTAAACCAGTTTTTGTAGGTATGGGAATTCCCATGGGTATCAGTATGGGATGGGTATGGGAACTGTGCTGAATTTCCATGGGTTCTGTGTGAATTCTGTGAGAATTTTTGATTTTTACTGATGAGAGATTAAGCACAAATGCATAATAGTCTTCTGAGAGCCCCAAGCCGCTGGTTGGTACGTCGCCGTCGCTGCACCATGGTGACGCAGTCAGTGTTAAGGAGTGGTCACACTGGTGGTCCGGAACAATGACCTTCTAACCTAGGAGACTGGCAGCCGTCCAAACGGCCGTCAAAACGGCCGTCAAAAACACCAACTGTTTGGACGTCGAACGGCCGTCCGAACCGCCAGCGTAACCCAATAGAGTCCATCACAAAATGATGGACTCTATTGGGTTACGCTGGCGG
>Ga0209367_1000194_pt1 | contig 49886 bp, 20 predicted proteins | sample WorMetLIZISLAND2_FD_187412 | JGI IMG/M metagenome (GOLD analysis project Ga0209367, IMG submission 187412) | Marine gutless worms symbiont microbial communities from Max Planck institute for Marine Microbiology, Germany - Olavius geniculatus... ... | reverse complement strand
ATTTAAACGTTCAAGGTCATCCAAGGTCATTGAAATCGGTGGCAATCGAGAGCCAGTGTACGACTTCCTATTAGTGATTAATAGTAACATAGGCCCTATCTCGTACCGTTACTGAGATACAGTGACTTATTGGCCAAAAATCGCAAATTTTGCCCACCCCCTCTCATTTAGCGCCCTTGTTCGGAGTGACCCCCTTCGAATTTATGGAAAAGCTTTACGGTTCCTGAAACTAGAGTCTTCCATGCAGCCGATGGTGAAGATTTGGTGATTCTAGCTTGCACCGCTTTTGAATGTTCCACTCGTGTGACAGACAGACGGACAGAATTGCGATGGCTTTCGCGCGTTACAACTCTATGTTTGCTGATAACTACAGTAGACTTATGGTACCATATGCTGGTTGAAAATTGATTATCACATAGTGGTTGTTGAGAGTTTGTCAGCATTTTTTCGCAGTATTCTTAAACTTCTTTCGCTGCTGTATAACTTGTTTACCTGAAATAAACGAGATAATGCTCGTAGCACTGACACAACACTCGGCCAAGGCCACTGCGACGTGGCGCATAACCGTAACAAATACCCTACACCAGTTAATTAAAATTAGAGCAAAATGAACATATCACAGACATTCATCCGACTGATACAATTAGCGCCTTGCCTTTCTTTTCGACATATGATTTTGCTGCTTTTGTTATCACTGCACTAATTTATACGCACCAATTTTTTTCATACTTATGAAGAACGCTGCGGATACGTTGTATAGCAACACTACGCAGCACTTGAAAACCGAAAAGTAAAAAACATCATACATTATAATTACCTACAACGCAAAATGAAATGTCGCCGTATTACGGCGCGAAAGGCAACGGCCTAATTACAGGATGTTTGTTAAACATCCGACGATCAGGCAGATGACGAAAATGTCAGTATAATGTCAATTCTATTAGCTACAGCTAATAAGCCTGCATGAATAAATATATATGCCAGGTGACTAATAGAACAATATACGACCCTTCGTGCGCGCACACAATACTCCTCACCTGGGCTGACTGCAAAACGGGTCACAGCCAAATACAATGTTTAGTCGTCACGAATGTATACTACCGTAGGTAAAAGCAGTCGTTTCTCTTACCGTTTTTGCGAGTGACATTATTAATCAACAAACTGACAAATTGGTTTCAGTTAAAAATATAGCAAGAAAGTTTATAATGGAACTCCACGTGGCACTGGCCTCCAACTACAGGAGTTATCACGTTAAATTTAACTGTGAAATTAAATTCTACTTTTCGGTGCTTTAATGCTTTTGATTAAATGACAAAAACAGCACATGGCATAGATTTCTGCTTTGACAATTACTTTCAGGAGAGCCGGTTTAATCGAAAGTAAAGTCTTAAAATGAGCCGGTAAAACAATCAAGATTACAAATATCAACAAACAGTTTATTAATAATTATAATGACAATAAACCTGTTTGCTGCATTTTTGCGAAATATATTGCAATAGTATGCTGCGTAATCATTTAAAATCTCACAAAGTGCAACTTTCAAAATTTATGAAAACTCACAGTAGTGCTATAATTTAAAAGAAATAGACAAAATGATAACTGTAGCGTAAAGAACACTTTTCATAAAGACATGACAAAAACAAGCATGCTACGCAAATAACAATTTTACAACGCCATTCATCATAAAATAGCCAACTATAAAAATTAACTTTTTTCTTGCACGCAAGTCGTTTTGATATAAAAAGTGTAAATAAAGTTGTGCAGAATATAAAAAGTATAGTGCAGTGTGCAGAGGACAATTACAAACGATTACTTACTGTCAAAAACTCCTTCCAAATGAAGCACTGCCAGTCAACACAATGTGAAATACACATAATCGTCCATACACCAAACTAATAATACTTTGCTATCAAATCAAGCTCGTTTCCACACCAATCGATAGCTAAAAAACGTATAGTCAAGTTTTCACTAAATGTTTGACAAAAGAAGTCGTAGAAGATAACCAAGATGCGCTGCAGCAACAGCGAACAACTCTGCAACGGTTAGTTTTTATTTACGTCCGTCCGCAAAGCTAAGCATAGCAAGATGCACACAAAGATGTATCAAAAACAAGGAAAAAAATTGCCAAGCAAAGCGAAACGGCAAAACGTCTAACTATACCTTAAAATACCGTCAGCCACAAAATAAACAACGAATTCATTTAATCAATCAAAATCAAAATACATTTATATATCGTCGTGTATCGAGAACACGAATCTGAGGCGCTAAACAAACTGATAACAAGTGAAACAATCATGCTTAACGTAGATCGAGAAATCGAACAGCTTCCGAAACGATCATTACAGTAAAGTGTGGTCATGTTAAACAAATGAACATGTAGATGACCAACAGCCTTCATGTAGCCAAAATTACTCTTCCCCTATTTACCCGTTTATCTTAGAAACCGATCCACTAAACTACAAATAATTTTCTAGTTCCGGCAACGCAAACCGCGATTAAATCGGCGTTGTAATTACGGAGATACCTCTTGTAAATAGCCGTATTTGTACACCCCTACGTAATGGGAGAAAAATATATCGAAGCTTTTGAAATGTGGTGCTATCGAATGCCATTAAGGATTTCGTGAACGCAACACAAAACGAATGAATGGATTCTGTGCGAATTAAAAGTTGACAGAGAACTTTTGGACCGTGTGAAGTCATTGGAATTAGAATTTTATGGCCATATTACACGAAAATACGAAAGTCTGGAGAAGCAAATGGTTCAAGGATGTGTACCAGGTTACAGAAATAGTGGTCGACAACACCGACGTTGGACAGATGACATCACGCAATGGACTGGGATGAAGATCAATGAAGTGGTTGCAGCAGCGGAAGATCGTGATTGTTGGAGAGGGATACTATACGCGCCGCCAACTCTTTTTATAAAAGAAGGCACTAAACGACGACGACGACGTAACGGGCTATATTCTTCCCTCCCTATTTTCTAGGGCGGACGGTTTAGTAAAATGGAATCGTCCATCATATAAAAGTGAACGCATAGCCGTTCCCGTTCACTCGAGTCTGGGAGTGCGTTCAGAACGCATCTCCCATTATAAGACCAGCTGGAAGCTCCCGCAGCTATCAGTTTAGCGACAGATTGGATCGGAGTTACGGGAAGAGGTCCGGTTGGCGTGGAACTACCGGTACTCCGGCAGCGTGTCCGACTGGTGCCGCGTACCGGCCACGCTCGAGTCAACCGGATACCGGATATTCCGATATTTTGTCCAGGAGGTGTCCATCGGGAAGTGGCCAGTCCTCCAATGGTAAAAAATCATTCGGGTCTGGAGCTCTAAACAAAGCAGAACTCACGTCTCCTGTCTCCTGTAAAGACCAACAGATCGGCAACTGTTTAACCGGAAGATGAGAACCGGCAGTAGCAAGTCTACCCGAAGTCTTCCAATAGTATAGTGTGTCTACCGACAGCGATTTGTCAACGAGCCTTCCGGCCAGTGACCGTACCAGTGTAGCGGGTGAATGTTACCGGACACCCTTACCTGATCCAGAACCTCTAGCTTCACAACCCTCCGTTCAGTTCGGAGCACGCCATACAGGCGTCGAACCGGCGAGCCAAATTGAGATAGAGAACACATGCTCGGAAATTTTCCCGGAGAGTACAGCCGGAAAGATAGTTCCGGTCCATCGCGGGCAAAGTCAGTCAAGGTCATTTGTCCATCGCAGCAGACCACTCACCGGCAAGTCGGGCAGAGAAAACCGTGGTAGGTTACATTCACTGCAATGATCGAGACCAGTCGTTTTTGAAACTGTCCGATTCATCGATCTTCGTAAAGCATGTATGATTTATGTTTCACTTTTTATGCGCCACCCGATATACATGAACCACGCGGTGTACTGGTATATTATATAATGTAGGGCCTATATAGCAGACGCACCTCCTTGCTGCAGTTTGACTTGTGTGGGCTGAGACAATGGTCCGTCGCCGACCGACGTGTATGCGAGCACTTGGACCGTGTACGTTCTGTTGGTCAGAAGGTTCGGTATGGTGGTCAGTCTGCTTCCCTCGACAACGTGCACAGTCCATAGAGATATGGGTAATTCGGGCGTCAACGTGTAGTAGACTTTGTAGCCCTGTAGGTAACACATCGCAGATCGACACGCATCATTACTGATATAAACCGCTACACGGAGCTATCGCGAATGACACACGCCACAGAAACATCGCAAAAATAGCGCTAACTTATTACTGATTTGGATGCCGTGAGATGCTGTAATATGCTATAGCCCAGTAACTGTTTTACATATTTTTGTTTTGTTTTCTACCACATTGTGTTGGTGAATAAAGATTATAAAAAAGTATAAAGGATTGCGTCGTGAAATACTACAGGCAGTTCTGTATGGCAGTCTGTGGTTGTATGCAAACTAAAACATTTCTTAACATTTACGTTAAGTTTAGAGACGACCTTAAGCAGTGAAAAAGAATTTGCCATTAAAACACGTAATCATGCGCAGTTGGCGCCGACAGTAGCGTTAGCACCGATTTTCGTCACCCAAAAAAACGAAACAAGAAACACGTGATCCGGCTGTCACTTGTTGATCGTTTCACTTCATCGAAACGATAAGATCGATCCCGCAGCCTCACGGCCAGTCAGACCAGCAGCAGAATCAATAGCAATCGCAATAGGCAATGTTATAATAGCGCAATCCGTTCCTTTGGCTGGTGATCGTCATAAAACTAGCAACGCCAGTGCCCCATTATAGGATCGCTCCCCAGAAAATCCCCCCGACCGACAATTCACCGGCGAAAATCCGCCCGCTCGGCGGCTGCCAGGGCGGGACGGATTTCTGCCGGTAAATTGTCGGCCAGGGAGACTTTTCTGGGAGCAGGGGCGAGCCTATAATGGGGAAACTTTTACGGGGCCAGCGATATTGCAATAAGGAGGAGACATAATTATCAATTCTGTGATTATCTTTCCGCGGGCAATGATTTTTTTATGGAGAAACATTTTAATGTGACACCGGCCGGTCGCGATAAAACCGGCCGAGAGTCCGTCACACCGTGACGCACTGCAGTATGTATATATGTATGTATATAACTGTTGGCTGAAGAAATCTGTAGACCGACCCGGACGATGCCGTTGGGTACTCGGGGTTCGTCCCACTGTGCAACGACGGTGCTGGAGCTGACTGCCCTGGCACGCACATTGATCGGCGCGCTGCTAGGCACTGTACACCGCAACACATCGACAACCGACCGACCATATGACATGGTCAATCTCATATGTCCTTCCAACGCAAAACACAATCTCTTCATCGGTAGAGAGTCATACAAAAAAGTAAAACGTTAAAAAAGTGTTTCATAAAAATAAACAGAAATGTCTGTAACGAGATACAGCTTTCTCGCACACATCAATTTTTTGTCATCACACATAAGCTCAAAGCTAAACGTGAAATTCGTCACTATCCAATCAGTACAGAAGTTTTGTATGCAATTATTTTAAAGCATCACCATCTCACACTAACAGTTTGACTTTACATAAAAACAGATATTTCTAAATTATAACTTTTGTTTAACTATGCCTTTTGCTTACTCTCGATCTCAGTTTTTTTTATCCAGCAATTGTGCCGCCACATTCATCTAATAAACCGGACTTAACAAAGTTACGCTGTAAATGGATTATGAGTCAATCTAGTACACTATAAATGTGTGAGTGGAAATCCGTGTACAAAGCGTCAAAATAAACTGAACTGAACTCTTGGTTCGTTCGCTTTTTCCGTGCTATGCAACTGAACTCGCGTTACAGTTCTATTCAGTTCGGTTCACTTCTGTCGCTTTGTACACATGCGTGCAAACGCAAGTGTGGTGTGACTGACATAGTTCAGCGGTGGTGACGTCAACGCTGGCGCTGGGTAGACTGCGTCCGATGCTGCTCACCGCCATCACTCGCAGCTCGTACACGCTGAACGCCTGCAGCCCTCTCACAGTCGCCGACGTGCGCACCACGTCCGCCATCTCGCGCCACTCAGTCTCCTCGCCGTCAGGGTACTTGGCGCGGAACTGGACGACGTACGACGAGACCGGCTCGTCGTTGCCCGAGTTCCAGCCGAGACTGATCGAGTCGGCCGAGACTTCGGCCACGACCACGCTCGACGGCGGGTTGGGCAGAGCTACAGACACACAAACCACGTTCACAGATTGACAATGACAATATCAACCCGTCGAAACATTCTGCCTTTACGACTAAGAAAGCCCGCTACAACAAGATTCCATTACACCAAGACTAAAGCTGCCAATACTGATCTAACCGTTTGTGGAAGCGCCAGAGTAGTTTGTTGTGTAAGAGATAGTCGCGGGAGCCTCTCAGACTTGAGGTTAAATTTCACCGGAAATTTAATTTACACATGTCACAGTCTTTTAGCGACAGTATTTCGCCAATTTTTTACCAACAAATACTCAACAATCGCGTATTTCTGACTTAAGCAGCGACAGCTATAGAGTGGCAAAATTGTGGCCTGCTCAGTTTTTCGCTCTTAGGGGCCAAAAATGTGTATATGGTATTATGGCTTTCTTATTATTCAAAACTATTATGAAGAATGGATTTGCTGATAACAGATGAGTCAGCTTAACAGCCGTAAAATTATCTAAATTACTAGATAATTTACGAAAAACTGTCTTGGAGCACACGGGCATTCAGTTGCAGTTAAAGCCAATACCTTTGACTTGGACCTCGGCCTGGTGTTCGATGCTGCCGAGATCAGACGAGGCGACACACGTGTAGGTGGCCGTCTGTCGGATATCGGTCAGCGTCAGTACATTGCGACCGAGCGGTGCGTCCTCCTCGGGAGTCAGGTCCACGGCGCCGAGTCGCCAGCGTATCGCCGGCATTGGCGAGCCGACCGCCACGCAGGTCAGGTTGACCGAGCCTCCAGGCAACACCTCGACACTGTCCGGTGCCATCGAGAAATGTGGAGGAACGCGACGCACTGTATACATACACCCACATCAGACCACTCACGACCAGGACACAATTCAAACATCGGTTCTGTTCGACAAAATGTGTGTGGGCATTCACATAAATTTTCTAACAGTAACGTAGACAAAACTTGCCACGAATTCAGTGTTACAACTGTATGCGCAGTTTTGCTGCTATATCCGGATTTGGTAAAGGCAAAAGGTAAAGGTTCAGTATGCAATTAAGTGCTTCTTACATGCGTCGCGACTAGCGAGTCGCGACCAGAAGCGCTTTACAATCTTATAATTGTCAGATACGGCTTTCTAATTCGAAAACTTTATACCGGTCATAAAGTGTCGTGCTGCACCAAGTCAACTTGTAAAAAGACACAACACGCCACAAAGACATTCCTACAGTGTCACAGGCGAGAAAATGTCGCCCTGTTGTCCGGCATTCTTTGGCCTGTGGGAGCTTTTTTTGTGGGGCCCCTGTTCAGCCTAAAATGCATAAACAAAATCCGCCTCTGCTGACGAAAACATAGCATTAGAACAAATAAAAGCTGTATATACACCAATTAATTTATAACACTTATAATTAGCTACATACTGCCTCAATTTATGCGTTTAATTTAAAGTTTAAAAAGATTGTATACTACCGTCAATACGATGGAGTCTTGTAGTCATTTATTAACTTTCACTGTCTGACTTATTTTTATGCCTATTGACTTTTAAATGTTATTTTGTGTTTTTACTCGAAGCTTTTTAGCGATTCGGCTTTTGACTGTCATCGTACTCCGTAGAATTATGTACAACGTCTATAACGTTAGCCGGTGGTCACTTCCATCTCGTCAGTCAAGAGCTGCAGTCGATGCTGATTGCTGACCGCGTAGTCTGTGTCTGTCCAGTCGTTCGCTGACCATGTCCGACATCGTTGGAAATATAAGCCGACTCTACATGCGCATCTGTCGGCATTCGATAAGCCATGAACGGCTTGTCGCGAGCGTCGTACTGTGTTCTACAAAAGCGACCGGCTGTCGAGAGTTCAAACCATTAGAATCTCCAGATGTAAAACTAAATTACATTACCTATGTATAGACCTACACGTTCGATTTACTTAAAAGGTAGGCGTGATTACACTGAGCACTGCAAATAAATGGCAGCAATTGGCAAAAATATTTCAGATACATTTAGTGAAAGACGGCGACGGAACCGGAAATCCCTGATGTCAAAAAATGCAACACTGCTTCGAAGTAACTTTGTGCGTATCAATAATTTTGATTGTTAATTCTATATTTCAAACATCAGTAACATAACTTGTCGCGGGTGATACTTTTCCAATAAACTATTTGTTCAGCAAACGCTGGGGTACGATGTGGCAATGGGTACGACGACTTGATACGACGTACTGTCGTACCTCGGACGTAGAGGTCGGCGGCGTACGAGTAAGCAATGCCGACAGCGTTCTCAGCGACACACTCGTACCGACCCTCATCAGACTCAAGACTCTGTCTGATCTGAAGCGAACCTAAACACGAAATGTCACATACGTAAGTAAATTAGTAATCAGCATTTATTGCTCGCCATATCTTAAAACAGATTCGAATCGTAAGCGTGTATTAAAAGCTTGGAGCAGTTAGTTTATGGCGGCGTTGTTGTATATAGACAGCATGTGTCATCGTTGGCAAATGATGCCGTTAGATGAAATTCCATCAAAATAAAATATTGTTAATTAAATATCACACGTATAATATCTACTTATGTTTTACGCCAAAACTTATCAAAATGTGGCTACGTTATGAGTGAAAAAGCTTAGCTATGTTCATACGAGATGAAGTGGTAGAATTTAAGACGACGTGGATTTAAATCGACTACTAGACGCTGCAGAACGTACCACTCGGTAATATCTGTAGACGCTGGTCTGTCATGTCAACGGGCACCGAGTCCTTGAGCCATGAAATGACAGGTTCCGGGTTGCCAGTGGCACCACAGATCATCACCGTTCCGCGCCCTTTCTCCACGGCTTTCAGTGACGGACTGTCGATGATGCGCGGGTAGCCAGGCGGAGCTGTATGCACACGCACAACGCACTGAACGCAGCATACGACACATCAAGAATGATCCGATATTGTAGGCAAGTTTCGACGTTTTGTTAACAGCAAGAAAATGACGATAGTAATCTAGTTTGGCGGTTTCGTGCGCTGGAAACCGACAGCCACGATAATGCGTGACAATTATTAGACCTAAATGTTTCACAGAAATAGTAGGCCCTATGTCTACAGCATTTTTGGCAAAAAATGCTTACAACAGCGAGAAAATATGCGTCGGTAAATTTATATGCACTGATCACTGATCTGTCAGCGATATTCATCACAACCGTTGATGGTTGCGTTTTAATACAATATTCTATTCTCTCTTACAGTGCTTGTATAGGTCCACGCGATGCCAGCTGCAGTTCAATACACAACCATTGACGGAAAGCAGAGAAGTTTGGCCGGCGGCGTGGAAACAGTGTTTAACAGCCAGAAGCGATGATGCCACAACGGCGAATGTGTATTGGTAGGCCTATTGCTGCTACAGTGAATGCACGGAACCTGCATGCAGCAGGACGTGAAACGATTTACATTAGTGCATTAGCGGGCAAGCCCGGCTGACCACATGACGTGCTCACAGCAACCCGAGGCCAACGGTCCATCCATCGTGTCGGAGCTAGTGTGCAGCGCGCGGCATCAGGGACTCAGCAAAGTGACCGGCCGGCAAATACTGCAGCGTCGCTTGGTGTCCTGCTTGTCGATGAGCGCCCAAGATGCTGGTGACGACGCAGATGATAGATGTGTCCACCGCAAGACGAACGATGGCGGGCAATTTGTGCCCGCTGTGTGTGTGCGTGGATTTTTCCGCAGTCCGCTCGCTTTAATCGTTCATGCATTGATTGACCGGGACACAAACAATCAACTCCCCCAATGACAAAACCCCTCATATTCGCCGTATATGAAAGCTCCACTGAAAGCATACGTTTCTCTACAGTGGATGGGTTTTGTGGTAATGGTAGGGGTGTGTGTTGGACAGTCGATCGACGTGCAGCACTTTGCAGTCGTTATCCATCGACTTTCTTGTTGTTTCACCGCTACACTTCTCTCGCTTCGACATCAGGCCCAGTGTCCTTAATACTGGAAACTGTAGACCAATGCCGCTAGTGCTTGAGTATAGCACTACAAGTCGTAATCGATGCTGTTAGCGTAAAAATTGCCACGCCAACTGCTGCTGTTGCTTCTGCTGCTGCTGCTGCGTCGCAAAACAATACACGTACAGGCCACTTACTCAAGCAGGCGACGGTGGAGCTGCAGCGGTCGTTATCGAATGGCGACGCGGTATTACCGCTCGAGCGCACGCTGTTTGCAAACTGGTCAACAAGTGCAACCTGCTAGTCGTATTCTGAAACGTGATCAGATCGATCAGATCCATCCGCTCCCCAAGTTTTTTTTCCGACAAATCCACTCAGCCAGTTCTTTTTTAATGAGCAGATTTTTCCTATAACTGGTCCGGTTAAACCGTAAAGACGCCACTATGACCACTGTAAAATCATCGGGCTTTTCAGAGCATCTTGATGGAAATTTGCATCTTAGAACACAAAAACCTGTAAAATGTTTTAAAACCTTGAAACCCTGAAACTTAAAAAAAACTGTTTTCAACAAACCTAGGTTTCTTTCAGCCTTGCCTCGCACATCGACATGACGTCTGCGGGCGACACTGGAATAATATGCCACTGAATTGTGACTGAGATCAGCACTGTTCTGGTTGTCTGTCGCTAAAGGGTCAACAGCGAAGCTCGCCAGCGACAGGCGCTGAATCCAGTGTCGCCGCAATGTATCGACTGCTAAAGCTTTGCGCTGACGACACGCGCAACATACTGGGTCACACACAGGCGCACGAGCTGTGCGAGTGGTGAGAAGAGAGATGAGGAGGGAGAGAAGGTGCGACGTCGGTGCGCGGAAAGGTAAGCCATGCGGCAATGGCGGGTGGCGGGGTGCTGAATCGAGCCGCTAATGGGCGCCGCTGCAGCAGCGACTGACGGAACAATCAACAGAACATTAGCAGCAGCAGCAGCAGCAGCACGGCCGTGACAGACCATCAGCAGCACGGCCGTCCGTCCGACGGTCGCCCTACTGCTGCTGCTGTTGATAACTCTGTACATTTGACGATTATGACGCTGCTGACTGACGCCGCCGCTTATAGGCCTTGCCAGGGCTGCGCGTGCATCGCGATTCGAACCGATTCTAATCGTTTCGATTTACGTATGCATTCCGATTTAATTTGCACCCGCTTCAAAGTATTTCAGTTGAGTGATTTCAAAAATATATAACGATATTCATCGCTTTCATTACTGCGGTTGTTTTACTGTTTCATGCAAGACGCCCTTTGTCCACTCAGCGCACTTGATGGCAGTTAGTAAACAGCTGCACAGACAGAAACATTTTTTGCACAGTTGGCCTACGCCCCGAAGCGGTAACCGTATCACGAAACGATTGAAGTGTCCAAAGCAACAAAACATTTCTGCTTTTGATACTACAATTATCGTTTAGAATATACAGCAGCGGGGCTGAACAGATTTAATCGTTATAGCTGCATATCACTCGCTACAAATCGTGGAGCTGCGCCATCGAAATTTCAAATCTGCGTCGTTTGGCAGATATTAGTGGAATAAAATCGAACGGATTTTTTGTCAGCTGAACCGTCGCAGCAGCGTTAGCACTACGAGCGCTCGCTGTCGGCGCTAAATAGACGCCGGCTATGACTGACTGCTGGCCTGTGCTGATGTAAACACATGTGCATGCGCAATGCTGCTTGCTGCATCACAATAGAGCATAAACCCGACGACTATATTATTGGCGTATGGGAATAAATAACGACAGACGATACATAGAGACTTCAGCCGCAGTAGACGCTGACTATCTGCTCCCCTCTTGTACACGGGACCATAAAGCAGCGGTATTATACAGGACGAGTATTGTCCGGTAAATATCCGAGATCCACTGCCGGACGTTGGCGGATCATTAGTCGGGGATACCAGACGGATATTGCGGCTTTTTTATATCCACGAATGCGTCATTACACCCGCGCCAAACATCATAACGTAAAGTGTTAGCCTCCTCCGTCATCGATGTGGTGCGATAATATCCGCAATTTAGTGCTAACTTTCGGGAACTACACCCACTTGACCGCAAGAGTATTTGATACAGCAGCAGGACCGTTTCGAATATATGCGGATTAATTTGCTCATGTGTGCACCGTTCTGACTAAGCAGCGCTAAATTAGGCTTGAAATTAAATGTTTTGTGTTCACTGCCAATATTACAGTCCGATAAAACACGTTTTCTACCGGACTGTTGTTGCGCATCGGCGTAAAACGATAAAAGCTGTTCGCTGGGAGGCGTCGACTTGTACGGCTGATAATTTTTGCATCGCCACTGCGCGATGATAGCGGTTTCAGCTTGGCCGGCGGCTGAACAGCGCAATTAGGACACTTAACTGCCATCGATTAATAATGCATGAAGCGAGCCGCTGGCGTCCAATGCATGCATGCACGGTGCGTCGCTATACTGGTCAGCTGCTGGCTCCAATTTGCCTGCGTAATGACCGACCAACAGTCACGGAAACGCAACATCTCCAATGATAACCCACAGAATCATTGCGAGTCCTTGGGTGCACCGAGCAGTCGCTAGGTGTCGGGAAGATTAATGCCGATTAATTATTAACTATTTACTTTGCTCTATTGGGATGCGGCCACAGTATACGACCCCGTATAGCAGCTTAAAAGGAGCATTAATGACTAGATGACCAAGCGCATCACGCGACTAATTGAACGCAATGTATACGCCGAACCCGCTGACTTCCACGATAGCCTACATTTGCCACAAGAGAAGCGTGGGCAGCTCGTCACGCGATACCTAGACCAATGGCATAACGCCGCAATTTCGCCAAAGTAACGCTGGCGAATTAAACCATTTATCAGCCATAGGCTTGGTCGACAATACACTGTGTCTCAAAAAAATGTCACACTTGGTATTGTCCATATCTTAGCCGGTTATTAACCTATTTTCAAAATTCTTTCACTGGCACACTTCGTATACAATTGGCAACAAAGCGATTATTGAGTATTCCACCACACCTCAACTGCGTCGCTACACCATCTTGTGAGATATAAATGCAAGGAAAACTAACAATAACAGGTAAAACCCTGTTAGAAAATGAAGGACACTTCAGCCCAAGCTCGCGATAAAAATGATCTGTAGGATGATACACTGTGCTAAACCCATCTTTTTGGATATCTGGAAAGTTCAACGCTGAGTTTTTTTCTGGTCTATGTGGTTTAGTAAGCCTACCATTTTATCTACAGTGTGGGCGAGTAGTCACGTTTTCTTTCGTAGTGCATGCTTCAGTCTTTCAGTCTCATACTTTTGGTCAGTTTCCCAAATCTTTTTAGTACCGAAGTCCCTCCTACAGTTTATCTTTGAAACTTTTGATAGATTTTTTCAAGAATTTTATTTTTAAACTGAAAAAGTTCTTAACCAGAGCTTTATTTTTAATACTAAATGGCAGCCTATATTACAGGTGTATTGTCACTGCATTAAAAATTATTATTTACAATAATGTCGTCTCTTTTTGTTTTCAAATACAATAAATGTGTCTAAAGTTAAACATTCTTTATTTTTAACGTTTGATGTTAAATACGCCGCCTGCGGGGGCAGCTTTGTAGATTATGGCATCAATGTCAAATAGTGGCTATTGTTAGTACTATTATTATTACGCATGTGTGTTTATTTATTTATTTTTCTTTTCTTGCTGTTAATTGTATGTATGTGTGTGTTAATCTATCGTTTCTTCGATGAATAAAGATGTATATATATTAGTAGAAAATTGTTTCGAAAAATATTTTTGCATAAGTATTACTGTGATTTTAAGATTTTTGACAATTTTTGTTTCCAAAGGTAGTGCAACAACGCAGTTAAGGTGTGGTGGGATAGTCAATAATTACTTCATTGCTAACTGTATAGAGAGTGTGTCAGTAAAAGAATTTTGAAAATCGGTTAATAATTGGCAAAGATATGGACAATACCGTGTGACGTTTTTTTGAGACACAGTGTATTTGATGAGACTTATATTACTATGCATGTTTTATGACTATGACAACCCATTTCTGCGTCTGAGAGATTAGATGCGTATGACCATAGACATCGCCGCTAGAAATGTGACAAATACGTAGATCCCTAAGCCACCGCCATAACTAAACCAACTTTGCCGACATCAGACTTTACGCGCCGCCGCTGGAAAAATATCCGTTTTGCCGTACTAGCCGACTAGCCGCCAAAAAATTTAGTTAGCGAGCCGATCGACAGTTCTAAAATATTAACTTCCTTACCATTTACCATTTATACCCTCTTTCTGGCATTGTAAGTCTAATGACCTTTTGCCGTTTATCAATTAAGCAACAGGCTGATTCAAGCGGCATCGCCAACGTAAACATAATTATGCTTTTTAGTGTATGTTGAAACGATTTTTTAAGCTGTTGTAAAAAACGTAAAGTTTTTCCCGAGCCTTATGGCCCATAGGGCGGCGCTAATCTCCGTTTCCTTGGCCCTCAGCCAGACACCAGTTTTTACACTGCGAGACCACGGATACAGGGCCAGTGTATCGCGCGGTGTGCCTGTTTACATCCCACCGGTGAAGCCGGTATCAAATTATACTGCTTGGTGACAGAGGCACATGTGTGTGAACAACTTGCCTAAGGTCGTTACCCGGCAGTGTCTTGGTGCAGAGTCGAACCTGCGCCACTGAGTGACCTCAGTGTTACAAGTCCGACACGTTACCGTTAGACTACCGAGCTGTTGACCGATGCAGTAATTGGCAATTCTCTGCACGGCTGAAACAGTCATGTCTGATGTAACTGCGGCATGAAAGTTTAGGTCTACACATGTATATGTATTATTAGGACGACAAACGCGCTCGCGCGCGCACACACACGTGTTGTAGACTCACCGAGTCCCTCGGCGTAGACCTGTAGAGTGGCCGAGGCGGTGGCGGGGTCTCCCAGACCGTTCTCCGCCACACAGTCGATGAGACCGTCGTCTCGGCGCGCACTGACCGGGTTGACTCGCAGCACGGCGCCGTGCGGGATCGTGATGACGGAGTAGCGGTCGTGCCGGTGTCGGGTGGCAATGCGCCGGCCTCCAGCGCGCCGGAAGTAGACGTCTGGCGACGGGTTTCCCGTGGCTAGGCAGATGAACGTGGCGATCCCGTTGTCGACCACCTTCTGATCTCGAGGCGCCTGTGTGATGCGTGGAGCGTCTGCACACACACACACGCACACAAAAGGGTCACGTGACGTCGTGACGTCATACAGATTGTCTGCTGTCCGTCGCCATTTTGTCTCTGACACCGGAAGTTGCTTGTGTCACCGTAAATCACAACCGACGGGTTTTCATCATGACACTGCCTGCAACACCGTGGATTAATAGACACATTGCACACGCATACAGCGGTTGTACAATTGTGTATAGTATTAACGTCCGCAGCATCTTTAATATTACTGATTGACAATAAGCAAAATTAGTCAATATTAATAACAGTTTACACAGAATCAGAAAATTCGTACTAGCAAATCGTATAAATCATTCTGCTATACTGAACTGCCCCGTAGATAGTGAGTTTTAGCGACGAAATAATTTTTTAAAAAATTGCAAAAAGATTTAAAATATTTAGTGGAAAATATAATAAACAGAATCTGCGACTCTCCCAGCTGGATAGTTATGACGCATCTGTGGCTGAACCTAGCCAGTACGTAGCAGGTGTAGCGTCAGCCTCCTAAACGTTTAAAAACATGTTGCCAAATCGTGGAGATACTATTTTTTGCAAAAAACACTGGCAAAAATGTCATTGCCACGATAGATTATATTTTAGTTAAACTGCTTCCATAAACTTTCTCTGAACCTACAATATGTTGATTAGAAATTAGAAAGAAGTTTGTTTTTCCTAACTTTGACTTTTACTGCGACGTTTCGCAGCAAATAGTCAAGATCGAGATGATGACAGGTTAGACCCCAATGATTGACTGATACGACGCCACTGCGGCATACAGCACGAAACAGACGGACTGATGGCGAACAGTTTTTAATGCAGCCTCTCGTGGGAGAGCCGCATTAAAACAGAATGTCGTCTATGGAGAACATTATGAGAGTAAGTATGCGACTACGAAATGTGGCGCATGCTACATAGGCCTAAAGTGTGTGTGGAGGTGTGAAACAGGTGTGTGGGTATGGGACACTTACGCGGCTGGTACTGGATGTACCGGTAGTGTGTCACGTTGATACCTGTTGCCAAACGCCAACCACATCATGCCGGTACAACATTGTTCACAACACACATAATTATACAGTACATCATCACCATCATCATTATCATCATCATTTTAGTATCGTCGCAGCATCATTGCAAAAGCATCTGCAGTAGCAGCAATTGAACAAGTACTTCTGGCTTAAGTCACATCTGGTCAATGTCACAAACTTGCTTCGATCTCTCTCTCTCTGCGATAAATGCCATCAGTCGCCACAAACACTGTAACACTGGCATCAGACATGTCCGGCCACTCAACGAGAACGACGCCAAGTCCTTGGTGGCACAACCGATCCGCCACTGGACATGCTGACAACCTGTGATCCGCTGCAGGTGACGGTGTACGCGCTGTGAAAGACCGTTCTGTCGTGACACACGAGACGTCGCACCAAGCAGCAGCAGCAGCAGAAGCAGAAGCAGCTATGTCAACGTCATCATCTGCAAAGAGATGGCGTCGTTTTCTTGGCTTGTTTGATCTGCCATCTGCCGTCGAATCGCCGCAGGCCACCCGCCCGCTATAGCATGTAATTAGCTTCCGCAGTCACTGGATTACGACAACATCGTCGCTGTAAATTATAGATTTTATTTAGCTAATGCACTGCAGCGAGGAACAATGTATCGTTATAAAAAAAAAACGTTAATCACACCGATGCCGACAGCGCAAACACTCGCTGCGAGGTGTAGTCACTAAATTTGCTTCAGACGGGTCAAGCAGTCTATTCTGTATAGTGCATATTTTTCACAGTGAATCGAACACCAAGCAAAGCTACACAGAATGCGTACCTGTTGGCCGCATAATGCGACATGGCTGTGTAATAAAATAGTTCAAGAAAGGAAAAACTTTGAGAGCAGTAGGCTACGTAAACCATACACTTTTTTCGAAACGCCAACGCTTTGCATTTACGCTGCGACAACTCTTCGTCCTCAATATTTAGAAGAAACAGTTGCAAGCAACAGTTTTTTAATTTATTATGAGACACAAACATTTACAAAACAATGTTTACTGTCCATATAACGATCAGATGACTGTCTGGTTGGTTGTCAGCAAGAACGGCCACGGCTAATCATTAGTCGCAACTCGCTCATCCACCAGACATTTAAATTTCAGGCATCCATCATCACTTGTACGCATACAGCATAAATACCTACTCTGGCAAGTAACAAGTACTGATCACGGAAATATTAAAAGAAAACTACTGTCACTGACCACCAACCAAGAACCGAAGCCGCCACTAGTCAGTGACGCAATGGAGGGCATTGGCTTTTGGACGAAAGACCACCGGACAAAACATAAAAAACACTTTAAATATCACGGGACAAAAAATGGCACCGGGCTATTTTTCTACTAATATTAACTTAATAAAATTAAATAGACAGATCAAGAATAGTATCTGAAACTTATATACACACTGCACAGGTAATACGGTAATACGCCGTAGTAGGCGATATTGTCGTCTAATGTCACTTGATTGGTTACTACTTGTTGTGTTTAGAATATAGCAGGAGACAACGTTATTGCATAATAAAAGGTAAAGGCGCCATACCCCAACTGGAGCATAGGAAGGGTGCTCATCTCCCTTCCTTAGGCCTTTGAGCCCGTAGGTGAATAAACCACTTAACTCCGTGACGCATGGCCAGTGCGACGCCAGACCTAAGTTTAACTTCCCAGCCGCAAAGCGTCACCGTCCTTTGGCCGGTACCAAATTATACTGCTTAGTGACAGAGGCACATGTGTGTGAGCAACTTGCCTAAGGTCGTTACCCGGCAGTGTCCTGGTGCGAAGTCGAAGTTCGAACCTGCGCCCCTGAGTGACCCCAGGATTACAAGTCCGGCACGTTACCGTTAGACTACCGAGCCACACCGTTATTGCATAATGGTCAACCAAAGTTTATGGTCTGACTACTTGATTTTATGCAATCAAAAAACCAGCCTGCTGGCCGGTCATTGCTCTTTTGTTCAGAATTCGATCAACACGTCTCCAATTTCTTTCGTCGCCAAAAAAATACATGTCGGTCGGTCGGTCGGTCAGTCGCGAGGTTTACAATGGGCACTGGAAGAGGCCCAGAACACAAGCCTGTATGTAGGTGCCATAGTCTAAGCATCGATCAGCAAATTATTGTCAGCCAGCCTACAGCTAGCGCCGCTTACAGAACAATTACGTGCACCAGTGTGTTGGAGCACGGCGTCAAGCTGGCGCCATGGGGTCATTGTACATGATGCAGCACCGATATCAGCATCAGCAACAGCAGCAGTAGCAGCAGCAAAGAGTGAATCAGATCGTTCACACGACGCGCATCCGACTGACTATATTATGTATGACATAATAGAGACACGGCGATGCAACGGCGACACGATTTCTCTTGCACTGTCACAGTGCTGCTGCAGTCGTCCGATTTTTGTCCGACACACGCCATTACCGCTGCATGCCCATCACTCAATGCCACAGCCGTGACACTGTCCTGCCTGCTGCCGACGCCGTCTGCAGTACCACTGCCTCTGGAAAAGACAATTCGTCACACTGCAGATTTCCGGCGTATTGTATGATACTGCGCCTTTGGCTGAAATAGAAGGCCGAGCATTAAGCACAACGTCAACCAGCAAATGCTTGCTTGCTTGGTGCTGTCCGTCGTGAGCGACGATGACGCTGTGCTAGCTGGTCAATGACGGGCGATGGCACCGGAGATGACTCCTCAATCCAAAATCGGATGCACAAACTCTGCCACAAATGTGGCAGCAAGGGCCGGTTGCAGGAACGCTTGTGACTGTGTGTCGACGCGCTCGACAAGCTGATGGCGATTCAGGAAAAACGAGACAACAGCGAAGTGCGAATCGCAAAGCCAACGCCGTGAATGCGCCGAGAGTTTACAGGTAGTCCTTTCCAGAAAAAAGGTATAACCTTCTCGAACTTCGGACAATGAACCTTCTTCTGCTAGTCTAGTCTCGCTGAGGGCAGCAATGTCAACTTTGTACCGGTTGAGTTCAGCGGCAATAAGTGCCGTGCGCCCTGGAGGCCTACTGTCTTCGACAGGCCTACTGCCTTTTGCATCAAGCAAAGTACAGACATTCTATACTACAGTGTGATAGTTCTGCTTTTTGTGGTTTTGACCGCGTGGTTAGGATGCCCTGACAGGCGCGGTGACCTGCCCGGGACTGATGGAACAGGCAATGTTTAGACCACCTTTTCTAGGTCCCTCCTCGTGTGAGGTGAGCAGTGCGGATCCTGAAAAGGGCTGCTCAGTCGCCCTGGTCGCTGTTCCGACCCCAGACTCCAACGACCATCTATTCAGAGCCGCTTACGTGCAGGCCACAGGCTAGAGACTTCCAGCTTCATCCTGAGCTTGTCCCCGTCACCGATAAACCCATCACCGCAGGACTTGCTAGCACAGAACAAGTGCTAAGATGACCATAGTGGAAAAAGGTCGCGATACCTTAGTCCACTGGCTTCACTACTGATAGTAGACTCCGATGGCACAGTAGGACCTTCGACGACCGGTGCTATAGTAGTTGCAGGATCCTGCCAGAACTTCAAACTTGCGACGAACAGTGTTCATGGTGCAATCATTATGGCGCAGCCACTGCGAGAGTTCACCCGGTTCACTTTGACGAATGCAGCAGTATGGACAGTAATGGTATTCATAAAATATAGCAGTGGCATGACTCCTTATTGGTCAGCACAGCATCCGCAGCTATAACTACGGCGATACCAGATACCTTAGTTGCCGTAATTACAGCGGCAAATTGAGACAAAGTTATGCAACAATCGTTTTGGATACACCGATTATGCACCTCCGATTCGCTCGCAAAACGAGTTTCGATTGAACGTAGACTAGAGAAAATAGACGACTAGCCAGCTTAGTTTATCGCATGTAAAAAAAAATTTAAAAAAACGAAAAATAAACTGAAAATAACAGTCAATAACGCAAAGCCGAAAAAAAGTTGGTCCACTGACGGGCTCAACGCCGAGCGCATTAAACCAAACCGGTACTGAGACAACCTCGGAACAAAATGTGTCCCGGAACTGTGTCTGAAGTACAACGAGTTTTGGTGTGGACTGTGGAGGAATGAATGTGTATCGGGGAGCGGGTGTTTTGTGGCTGATTGTAGATTGTACGGTGGGGAGAGAAGGGTGGGGTAGCTCGGGCGGCTGCGGTTGAGTGAGCGGTGAAGGAAGGCAGACAACGATCAATGCACGACGTCATTGCGACGTCCATCTCATCGGATCAATAGCACCAATGACCGAACGCTACACACAGACAGACAGACTTGACGAGACCGGCCACTACAGCGCGCCACCATGACATCACACACCAACATCCACAGCTCAGCTCAGCATCGACCATCATGTGACCCGAGCACCACCACGTGACAAACCACGTGACAGCCAGGTGCCCGCGTCATAGTGTCAACGTATTGTCGGTCATCTGCTCCGTCGTCAATTAACCCTCTTAACGGCGTCCGGAGTGGATGACGTAGTAATATCGCCTGTATGGACGGTCAAGAAAGCACGCTACAAAACGGAGTGTAAAGAGAGTTCGGGTTGCCAATCCCGATCAGTTGCAGAGTTGGCATGAAACCGACGCAGCAACTGCTTCTTCGGACTTCCAGTAAACATTCGCCAAGTCGTGCAAATACGACTATAAAGTGCCTCTGTGTGCCGCTATAAATTGAATATCCAAGCTAAACTGCTCCTAGAAGAGAAAGAGAAGTATAAATATGCACCAAAATCATTTCCGCTTGGTCATCTGCTACAGTGGGTGAAGCGGCCTAAAGTAAAACTGTTTAATAATGCAATTTAGTTTTTAATAAAAGGGCTTTAGCTTCACAGAGTGACATTTGGACAGACAGACAAACAGAAGAATCATTTTTCAGGCGACATCGCCCTGGTATTTCAGCAACAAGTATTTGGTCAACAGGTCCAGTCAAAAGTACTCTCCTATCAGACACACATTTATTCACGAAGCCAGGGTTATCACACACCGACTGTACTAGCATGACAACCTAACGATTACGGCTACCATTGTTGCTCGGTCACTCCCTTATAGCTGGAGAGTTAACAGCGTAAAATTCGACGGATCTTGCGGCCTGCAAGTTGTCGCGTTGACCAGGGGATCGCACCCTGCCATGCCGGGCAGACCACTGGGAATCAATCACTCGACTGACTCCAATTGTACGAAGCAATTTTCAGTCATTTGTTACAGACAGACAGACAGCGGCGCCAGAACAGCGGCATCATCGTCGCCTCGCCGCCACCAAGATACGGCGTGGCGGCAGGACATTGATCTGGCAAACACGACGACGACGACCAAGGAGCTAGCTAGCTAGCTCTCAAGTGGCCAGAGAGGTTTCCGACCTATCCCTGCCGTCAGCTGACGCATGTACAGATAGCCGCGCGAAAACGTACACGCCCGATCGATAGGCCTACGCTATACGCTTGTAAAACGTGGCGAACGACGAGCAAAAACGCTTAATGCCGATTGCACTCGTCCAAGAGGCCGTCGTTTAACACCGTTCTCTCGTAAACCTCGAGATTTAATTTTATTCGACTGTTATCGACCGTGTGATATCTGATATTGTTATCGACCCTCGACTGGTCGAAATCGTTCGATCGGTTGCTTGGTTCGCCAGGGTGGGCTGCAGTCGCTTGGCGCTGCTCTACGCTAATACAGCGAACAGCGTCAAATTTTCCAATGACTTCCTCGTCACTTAAATCATGGACAGTATTAATGTCATCATCATGGGTGGCCCGGCCGTTATATGTAATAATAAATGCATGCACACAGTGCTAAAAATGCAGCACATAGCTAATCTTTCCAGTTGACTGGTGGGGTGTAAAAATAAATGATGGCGATGATAAATATAACAATGGTTTGCGACTATGTTTTTGATATTTCGTTTTATTCTTTTATTGATATTCCACAATAAATGTAATGTAATCGATTTTCATCAAACCGCGCTTAACTCGTCTTAAATTTCATCGAAATCTGTTTATAACTTTTTTGCGGCCAGACGAACAAAACACAGACAAATGGAAGTAAAACATAGCGTCTTTTCATTGAATTAACAGCAAAGTCACGTGACCACAACCAATAGAGTTCGACACAATAAAACCCATAAAACTCGATCACCCGAGGCCGGAAATATAACGATTAGTTGTGGAGGAAATGCGGAAATTATGGAACATTGGCAGCGTAGTGTTAGCGGTATACGACTCGAGAGGATCTTTGTGTCTGCGAAGGCGTGAGTCGACGGGTATGACGGGTCACGTGATGCTGCAGTCAGCGAAGCCAGATCGTGGCGCGACGTCGTCGTCCGTTCGCGCTGAATAAGTATTCATTACGATCCGCCTCAGACAAAGTGCGCCATGTGCGGATTAGAGGCGCCCGGAAATGACGGCGTGTCTCGCGCATGCGCACATGTACGATACGACCGAGACCTGACACGAGATGCGCCGGCGCGTTCTGGGTGGGCCGGCGTCTCGTCGTGTGGGGCGCAGCGCTACTTGGAGGGTGGTCTGAAGCAGGAACACTTGGTGCACGTCTCAGAAACGTACCTACTGCCGAGTTCCACCCAGTTCCAATCAGTAGATCGAGCGAAGGAACCGAAGTGTGCCCAGAGTGTGAGCGGGCATTTTGTGTCGTCGTCGTGAGTCGACAAATGAATGGACCACACACATCGTCCAGCTGCGTCCAGCAGCTACTGCTGCTGCTGCTGCTACTCAGCACTGAGCACTGGTGACGTCGACACCAACAGACCGACCAACACACAGACAGACAGACAGACGGACAGACGAACAGGCGAACAGATCAGCGACACGACTGTTTGCAATAGGGACATGCTCCTCGCGACACCCGCAGTCAAATATTCAGTATATACCACCGGCGAATAATGCGCACATCTATCGATCTCTCTATTTTTCGTTTTCATTTTCCTACTCTGCGCGTGGAAAAGACCCATTGTCCGATTTTTAGAAAAAAAGCAGTAGCGGCCCTTCTTTGCTTTGTCGACAGACGGATCTGCAATGATATCTTGGATATCGACAATCCATCACTCTTCAGAAATGCCTCCATATGACGGCTATTTCTTCCTTAGCATGTTTTTGCATCCTATTTAGCTGTAGGCAACTCGTATTAGCATCGTTGGTAAACGATAATGTCTGACGTTTTTCAGAAACTTGTGACCCAGAAAATAGTGCTATGCTTATATAGGCCTACAATACCGATCTTCCCCACTCGCCTGTCAGTCTTTTAGAATCTGAACAACCCTCCATTTGCGTTCTCCACGCACGATGCAAAGCATTACATTATGCAAAGCATAAGTAATATGTGATTTTTATACTGAAAGTGAGTGCTTGCACAATTTTATGGCCAGTAGTACGTCATTTTGTATACAGTACGTATGCGCCAAGTAGTAAAATTAACACAGTGATATGCAGCCTTGCGTCACAGCACGGAACGAGGCCAAACCTACGCCCGACGGACAGCTGCTTTATAACCTCATTATTGAACAATAGCACTTAGCGTGGCCATGAATAGCAGAGATAAATAAGAAAATACTAGGCCTAACTAGTACTTGCTTGCTGATGTGACGCGTGCGGCAATAAAAGTCGTATAATTCGTAGACGACCGCACCAGTATAAGTCACTATAAGCCTAGTGCAGTATAGGTACGTCTATATCATTCGATCAAAACGTTGCTTTGAGTGGATTTGTTCGTGCCCTGTTCCCGGATCAAAACAATCCGCATTTTTCTCCGGTTCCTGCATGATGTATTCCACGGAAGTTTTCGCACCGGTTCAAATAAACCACCTGCCTCATGGTTATTGCGGCGCCGTCTATCTGTCAAGCCGTCCATGAGCCGACATTGCAGGAAGTTTCCGTTCGTCCGGCTTGCATCAAGTGGCGACGAGATCTTGTGCGAAGATATATACTACAGAGTCGTGCGTCGGCTTTTAAACTACTCCGTCGTCGACTTAAGAACCGAAGTTACGTGTTCTCGGTCTTTCATACTCTCTAGAATAAATTCTTGATCGACTGAGCTGGAAAATAATTAGCTATGGCTGAGACGAGTTTAGATCCTGATCCGATGTCGTTCACCCACATACAGATGCAGTTTCCACTTTTTAGCTGTCTTCTGAAACGTTTAGCGTAAAGTAGGAAATAAAGCCAGTAACACGTGACAGAGAATACATCAGTTGTCTTTTACTCTCTTCATTTGTCTCAATCGTGCTTTATTTTTCTGGCGACGTGTAAGCGGCATGCCTTGCGCTGCCATTCAGTCCACTCATCACACATCTCCAGTCCGATGTTTTGCGTTCGTTTGTTGTTTAAAAGTTTTTAAATGAACAAAATAAACAACAAAACGAGTGACTGACTGACCTTCGTCGTGTTCAGACATGACAGCATCAGCGCTCATGAGGCCGCTGTGAATCCAGCAGCAGATCGTCAGAGACCAGACGACGACTGCCGTCACTGCCGCTCTAGCAGAGCTCCTCGTCACAGCCATCGGTTCGACACCAGCTGGGCTGCAACACACAGAGAATAAAACCACAATACTGGCCTGCTCGCAGTGACCGTAGATTACCCGCCGCAGTCGCAGCTCTTAGACGATGACGTCATTGTGATATCACCGCGGTCGACGAACCGGAACCGGAACCGAAAGTTGTGGGTCGGCAGATGATCCGGTGGTGCTATGAAACAAGATGGACCGGGCCCGCCCGTGCAGCCGCAGACTGTTGGCGCTAGCAATGCAATGATATTGAGTTCGATGGTCGCCGATCGTCGATAGTCAGTCAGCGAGTGCTTGGTATAGAGGGGCGCGCGGGGTGCGGTCGTCGACACGCGGCGTGTAACTAGCTACATTCATACACGCGACTCCCTGACGCTCTGCTGCTGCTGCTGCTGCTGCGCCGGCAGTAGCCATCAGCAGTAGCCGCTCATCGGACGCACGTCAGCGGCAGATTATGACACAACGCGGGGACAAGCGTGCTGTGCACTGCACTGCAACACATGCAGCAAGTTTCAACTGCTGCTTCCTTTGCCCACCAATTTTTCAAGTCGTGCAAATATATATTTTTTGAAATGTAAAACGCAGGTGTGTCCAGTGGCGTCGTGGCGGAACAGGCAGTTGCGATTTTCCAACAGACACTGCAAATTTTCGACAAAATTCCGACAAACAGCTACAAACTTTCCATAGAAATAAATGACAATTACGGATTACTTAAAATTTTAATATTGCCCTTAAATTTTTTCGAACTGGATTTTTTCAGCCCCAAATAGACGGACAAAAAGATTTTCCGGCAATTTTCCGACGGCCCAAAATTGCCCACCCCCCACTCTCTGTTCCGTCTGCTGCGACGCCACTGAATGTGCCACGATGAATTACACACTATACATTATAATGTAGAACAATACGCCACATAACGTTTGTCGTTGACTCTATCATCTTATAAAAGATTTGTGAAACAGCGAAGAGTTTTGGCTTCACTTTGCTACATGTACGTTTAATTGAGAGCACGGAGATGCAATTTTCTGGACAATTATATGTTTTCATTCGATATTTTTTTTTTTGAAAATTTCGCTGTGCGCTTGTTTCGTTTCTATGTCGTAAACTGTCAAATCATTCACGGTTGTGTGTATAAGTGGTAACTGTTAGATAAGCTAAAGTACCAGGTACCCTGTATGGTTTCGAGAAATAAGAAAAGCCCACTGCATCAGGCTAGCGGCGCGCCGCTGCATGCTGGGCGTCGCAGTGTCATCCGTCATGACCTCTACAGGGTGCGGCAAAAAAGTAATCCCCTAAAGTTGTTTGCCATTTACCAGACAACGGATTGAAATTTTAACGCAAACTTTTACATACTTATTACCATTTTATATATACACCTGAACACATAAGCTGAGCTGCATTTCATACTTTCTTACTATTGTAAAGTTACAAATTTTTTTGCGAGAGAACATCGTGATTTTGCACGTTCAAAAACGTAGTGCTGTAAAGAGTTACGTGTATTGAAAACAACCGGACGCATTTTGTTGCTCGCAAAGCCAAGGTAACGTAAACTTTATAAACAACGTTTGTAAAGTCTTTTGCGTTAATTTCTTATCGTATTAATTGACATTTTCTCGCCAAAACTGAAGTCCGTCGCTAAACTCAAGCAGGCACTGCAGGTGATCTGGGACAACTTGCCATCAATAGGGCTGTTAAAAACTTTAATAAAACATCAAATGCATGCATAAAAGCTGACGGTGGACACTTCGTACTCTCACAGTCATTGGCAAACTGTTTACTATGTTGTTCGAATGACAGTGTGTTTTTCTGCAGCGCAAACATCGTGCGTCTTTCGTTTTGCGCACATTTGCTGCATGTGAACGTAAGAAATAATGACGTAGATACAGAAAAAAATAAATAACTTTGTCGCATGTGATGTGAATATGAATAAGTAACACATGTGCACAATTTTGCTTTAAAATTCCAAGCGGTTGCTCAGAAATAAGAAACAACTTGAGGGGATTATTTTTTGCCTCACCCTGCACTCTCGCAGGCCGTCGTCGATATGCGGCCCACCCGCATCGCAGCGCCCCGTCGATAGTATCTTAACCACTTCCTGTGTAACTTACTAGGGCTGCTTGCTATCTGCCGGACCAAACGCAGCGATCAATTTGAACTTATTTGTCCGTATGATTGTTCCGTTCCGTCGCTCACTCACTTGCTACTGCTATATACCGTGATTCACGGCGCGATATGATGATATACAGTGTGAGTCAAGAAAAATTTTTACCCCCCCCCGTAAAGTTTTTCGAACATTATTTTTCAATGATTAAACATTTTAAAGCTATATTTCATATATGTATTTGGCGTTCAAATCTACGTCAAATTGCAAAGTTTTATTTAATTATTTTTTTAATTTGATGAAGTTATGCCATATTAAGTGCGCTGACCTAGAGAATTTTCCATTTTCACAAAGCATTTACCACAAAACACAAACTTTTAATATTTGACAACAAACAAATAATCAAAGTAAGCCTACACAAATTGATGATATTACAGTTACGAAAACAGCAAAAAGTATTGAATAAAATATTTTTTGAAAAAGTTTATATCTAATGTTGTAAGTGTTTACCATCGGCTAAAGCACATGCATTCAAACGACATTGCGAAAGTCTGCGACAAGTCATCCCGTATCTGCTGCAGCGCATCTTTTAGCCCCAGAATGGTCTTCGGCTTTAAGTTAAGTTTGTAAAATGTCTGCACCCAGCACATTAAAAGACAAGTGGCTAAAATATGGTTAATTTGGCGGCCATTTATACTTCTAATAATAAATATTAACTTCAGAAATGTTATAAAAGCGCAAAAACAAACTTTATCAAAGCGCAGTGAAAAAAGTAGCTCACGAGACCACTGCACGAAAGCGCATAATATGTGTTTGCATTTATTTAAAGCAAATGACAGAAAATGTAACTGACATAACAGAGGGAGACTCTAAGGGAGAATATTCATACTTCTAATAAGTAACGTATTCTAATAATAATAATACAGTGGGCTTTCAAGCGAAAATGGAAAATTTTCTGAGTAAGTGCGCATAATGTGGCATAACTCCGTCAAATTTCAGAAAAATTAAATGAAACTTTGTAATTCGTCGTAAATTTTAACGTCAAATATGCGTATACAAGATAACTTAAAAACTATCAGTTTTTAAAAATAAAGTTTTTAAAATTTAGGGGAAAAAGTAAAATTTTTGGACTCACACTGTAAGTATAACTAAAGCAAAGTTAAAAACTGCCAATGAAACCAAATTAGTTTTAAAATGACGAAAAGTTAACAAATTGCAGTTCTAAAATTATCTGGGGCCGAACAAACATTTGCTGTAAAGACTGACTGACCGTGTTCCAAAGCAATGCGACGGATAGTAACGTATCTATATATTTAAAAGAGGGATGTGTCAGTTTGGACTGCCATTGGCTGTGACGTCATATAGACGTCGTCACCATGGTGACGCATCATCAGCATCATTATAGCTAGCCGGCTACGCTGCAGCGTAGCGTAAGTGCGGTGTTACGCTGCAACGACAAGTGTAGCGTTGTGCATCGAGGTCGCAGGGCGAGTTGATTCCCGAAGGGCCGAAAATGGAGGCCGAAGGCCGATATACTACGGCAAAAATCAAGCGGACAAGTCTACGCTCCCTGTCCGCTTGTTTTGAGTTTAAGGAAAGGACGCCAGAGAATCTGGACGAGTTCCCTCCAGAAGCTGTATAAGTGTCAGACAGGGTGTATTTTGACGTAACGTCAACCGCGAAAAAGTCCGAAACTTTGTTCGAGAAAAGAAGTGCTAATCCGAAAAAAAATTTTGTACACAATACAGCATGTGCATGATTAGAAATCAGTTCAACTATTTCGCGCTTTCCATTGGTTAGTGCACAGCCAGTAGGCTATTCGTTACATTGCTTTTCTACGATAACTTTCAGATAAACTGTTTTATGTATAACACATCGCATTTCTTTATTATTTAAATTTTCCATTTCCGAAGTCACGATAATTTAACAACGAAAACCTACATATGCGTAGCTGCACTTTGATGGGTGATCACGCTTGCAGATGACGGCAGTCTCCCTCTGTTATGTCAGTTACATTTTCTGTCATTTGCTTTAAATAAATGCAAACAAATATTATGCGCTTTCGTGCAGTGGTCTCGTGAGCTACTTTTTTCACTGTGCTTTGGTAAAGTTTGTTTTTGCGCTTTTATAACATTTATGAAGTTAATTTGCGTTTTCGTAGCCCAGCGGTACTACAAGACAGTATGGCATACTAACTTCGAAAGCTTGCTTGTAATATTTTGTATAGCGAGAAAGGCGTAAAATAGAATTCATGGATTAGTATTTTATGATATCGCCATTGTATAGCAGATGCATTAAATCGTTAGATTTTCAATTCATCGCTGTATTTGGATGGGTTCGCCTGGTACAGCAGCTGGCACGATGCTGTGACCATGGCAATGGCTGCGCTGCAGTGACCACACTGCTGCTCCCTGGTGAATCATATTGTAACGTGAACGACCACTGCCAAGTGCCAAATCACCACCGACACCGATCATAACAATACGCCGCATAGACCATCGTTCCGGCTATGCCAGTATAGGTACACGCAGTTATTCGGTTAAGCCTACTCGGAGATGTCAAATAGGCTTAATGTGTCACGGAATTTAGAGCCAACTGAGAACAACGGAGGACAAATTTTTCCTCAAGTCACTAAGCCTGTAGTGCAGGCCTAGCCTATTGACCACTCTACTCTCATTCCGGCCGACATTTGGCAATGTTCTTCCAAGTGCATAGGTCATCAAGATTGTGGCTCCGAAAAGCAGACTTCTAGTAATTAGCAATTACTCGTCTAATTACTTTACAAATAACCTAGCATGGCCACGATACGTCAGTGAGATGTCCTCGTTCGAGACATTTCTTGCTATCCCTGATAAATTAACGTCCACGCACAACAAAAGCCGGAACGCATAAATGGAATTTGACGAATGGAAAGAAGAATCGGCGACGACGATGCGATAGAACAGCGATCGATGACTGCATCAAGTTGACAAGACGTCTGTCACACGAATAGGTCCAGGTCACATCAGAGCTACATGTATCACCCACGTCGCTCGGATGAGATTATCTCGAGTCATTCGGTTGACTGACAGCACACTAAACCACTACGTCACACGACCGGACCGTATACATCTGATAAATGCTGTACGCCCGGTCAGTTGAAATTAGATCCGAGTCATATGCATGATGCTAGTAACGACGGCGCTACGAGGACATAGTTGTACACGTACATGTAATCCCAATTACTCTATCCATCTGTCATATTCGTGGACTGTATTGAACCGGTGATTAATATATCACCAATGTTTTACTTGTCTAAAAGCGCCACACACGCAACCCTAATAAAAATCATATACGTCGTATATCAAATTTACTTATTCATGTAACGGCTTATAAATAATCAAGATACTGTAATTCATTTAATTTATGCTAGTCAACAAACAATTGTTTTTTTAGAAACTGTCTTTGTTAAGTTTTTTGAATTCTTGGCATCTACTAGTTACGTTTTACTAGCTTAATGCATGGCCACGTATTACGTTTTTTGGTTACCATTGAGCATACGCAAAATACACGGTGTTTCATAAAAAGCACCCTTTTTATAACTCACTTGAATGGTTATCAATTTGCACAAAATTTTTACCCGATGTATTTTTACCAGATGCTAAAAAATACAAATTTAAAATATTTTAATAAAATGTGACCGTTAGTCAAATATTTTTTTGCTAATCGTGATGTAATGCTGACGTCATAATTTGTCGTGAGTACAAATTGGCTTCTCTCAACTGGTTTTGTCAGTTGCTACTCTGCTTCGATGGCGAACTTTATCTTGTTCACTGATGAAAAATGTTTATCGTATCAGCACTAAGCAACATGAGGGCATAAAATCAGGCGTCTCGCAATCCAAAAACTCATCCATCTCGCAAGCGATGCATGGTAGTGCACTCTCTTGCTGGAAGGTGTAAAAGTTAAGCTATCCCCACAAGTGTGTGAAGTGTGCGAAAGTGATCGTTTTGGGCGTTTTTTGTGGCTACAATAGTAACACTTCAACAGTTCGTCATCAATGAACCAGATGAAGTTCGCCATCTATTCCGCAAGTCTGCCAGTACCAGTTGCAACAAGCCAGTTTGTATTCGTGGCACACTATGACGTCAGGATTACGTTACGACTAGCAAAGAATATTTAACTAACAGCTACATGTTGTCCAAATATTTTGATTTAATATTTTTTCAGCTACATCTGGTAAAAATTTTGTGTAAATTGATCATCATTTGACTGAAGTGTGAAAGAAAGAAAAAGAGTGTTTTTTATGAAACACCGTGTAGAAGCCTGAGGCCTAAGTGTCACAGTAGTAACCAACTAAATGTTTAGCAAAGTTTTACTTTTATTTTTATATTTTGGACGGTGTTTTGCATCTTTTTTATTTGTTTGCTGGTGTATACATCAGCCAATATATTCTAAATGTTGTGCATTGCATGCCTTTTTACTGCTGGATCGTCAGTAACTGTGTACAGTAGGCGTTAGATTCGCGGTCGTAAGACGGAGACGGAAGAGGTTCGATTGTTGCGATAAGAGCGAGGCGAGTGCGAACGTTTTGCTAGTGAAACTGACGCGCAGTCCACCCATACAGATAGAGAGCACAGCGACGTCGCTCCGGCTGCAGTCGTTCTGTCTACTGATTTGCTGCTGCTTGAAACACGCGCTGCAAAGACTCGTGCCGCAGTCGCCGCTCGCTGCCATTTAATTTAATCGACGACTGCGGCGACTAGGCGACTAGTACCCCCTAGATGTCGCGTCTGGTCGTTCAGCGTCCGTCAGTGATGCGCCGTGTCAGAATTGTCCGTCGACTAACGACGAAATGCCTGCAGAACTGCAGCAACGTATTTTTCGACGCTTCCGCTGATGGCAGCTGCTGAAAAGTTATCTCGTGATCTTGAAGTGATATACCGGGGTCGCTTGAACATGCAGCACTATAAAATGGCGGACTGGAACATGACGTAATTAATGGTTTTGAACACACCTGGTAGTGGTCTACTGCCAGAACTGCGCTGCCGGTAACACGTCGGCGAGCAGACTTCTGAACATACGTACACTGTCTCTCAATAAAAAACAGTCAAAATTGTTTTTGACATAACTTCGTCAATTTTTTACTATCTTTGATAATTTGATTAATTTCTGGCAAAAAGATGGTCAAGACGATCAAAACGATAGAATTATGTAATGTGCACTTATTTTTTTTTTACCTCACCTAACTTATGTCAACGCACTACCGTGCAAAACATAGATGCTCCAAATTGTTGCATAACACTGAGTTGTCGTCTCCAGTAAACGTTGTAATGAGGCTTAATAAGGCACGCAAAACTAAAATGTAAATTCTTTGGCAAAATTATAGTTTTGAACAACAGCTCACTTGCAAATTATCACAGTTTATGCCCAAAGTGTCTCTCGCATACACGGACGCAATAGCTTAGATGCAACGCCACTCACTGGTTGATAACAAAGTCAATGATTGACCGATAAAACGGCATTCACTCATCGATTAAACGTGTTTTGAGTTCATTAGTCAGCTATTGTGTTGTCGGCTATTTTACCGTAAAATATTTAATACCACAAAATTATTAAATCACGTGGCGCTGTCTGTAGAATTGATAATGCAAAAGTGAGCAATCTGATACAAATAACCGCCGTGTACTGTAACAATTTGGAGCATCTGTGTTTCACGCGGTAATGTGTTAACATAAATTAGGAAATGTGGAAAATGAGTACATCTTATATAATTGTATCGTCCTGGCCATATTTTTGCCAAAAATTATCGAAGTTGGTGAAAATTTGACAAAGTTATGACAAAAACATTTTTGACTGTTTTTTAGACACGGTGTTGTCAGACTGTGTTGAGGTCGTGAATGATACAGTGACGATGACGACGACGATCAGCAACAGCAACCGCAGCAACAACAGGTGCAACGAGATAGAAGCACAGCATCGACGACGACAACAAACGACCCGATGTCTGCGTCAAGTCTGCCTTATTGCCGCACGTACTGGAATCGCCCTCGACCCTCGTACCGTGTGAACGTTCCATATTCTTCACCGGTGGTATAGAGGCTGTTGCGGCAATATACACTGTGTTCAGAAAAAAAACATTCACTCACGTTTCCTATTATATCTCCATGGAAAATGTTTAGATTTTCATAAAATTTTCAGCGATTGCCTAGGAGGCAACTAGTATGCCACCAGTAAAAAAGTTGAATATTCTTTGCTACTGGTGACGTCATGCTGACGTCATATTTCCGCGTTTGTAAATTATGGGTTTTACCGTTAAAGACATATATCTGATAAAATGCTTGCGAGTCAGCGAGGGTTATGTAGCCACAAGTTTGTGCTACATGTTTCTGGACAATGGACAGACAATGGAATATCGAGGGAATAAAACTTTTAAATACAAATAATTGACATGACCGGCAGTTTCAAGCCGTTTAACTGATACCGGGCAAGTGGTCATCCACGCAGTGACGCAGTGTGCGTACATCTGCCAGCATCAACAAAGTTGAGGATCTCGCGCTCAGCCAAGAAGATAAACCATGGAAACAGTTTACAATAAAAAATTGCGTGACGAATTAACATAGGCCTATTTTTGAGGCCAGTTAACACAATGACCAATCAATGTGTTTTAACATTTCATCACCCCATCAAATGTATGTCTTCAGCGGTAAACCCCAAAAATCCATAATTTAAAGACATGGAAATAATGACGTCAGCATGACGTCACTGGTAGTAAAAATATCTAACTTTTTCATTTTCAGAATACTTTTTCCCACTAAACATTGCCTGAAAATTTTGTGCAAATCTATGCATTTTCCACAGAGATATAACAGAAAACGTGAATGGGTGTTTTTTTCTGAACACAGTCGGCTGTCCGATATGTCGTCGTCCAATTCAGAAGCAATACTTAGTCAATAAAGATATCAGCCGAACTACGGCAATTCCGTACTCACAAATTACGGTACAGAAGAGGTATTCTTAAGCCGGTACGCGACCCATCTCCATCAACAAAGCGTAAAGGAACATCGCAGCGCCGCAGTCCCGTGGGCTCGGTCGTTGTGGAATAAATCACTAGCGCCGGCTGGACGGTTATGTATGACGCAGTTGTGCTGTATGAGTGCTGATAACGGCGCTAATAAGAATGTAAATGCGGCATGCGACGCCGTCACTGCTAATAGCCGCCTGCACGTCCGTGTGTAGCCACGTAGCTTAGTTTCTGACGTCGTCATCGATATAACCGGTATCTCATTGCATACACCGGTAGTTAACAGCTGCAGCAGCAGCAGCCTGTAAAACGTCGTCGTGGTCGACATCTCGATTCCACGTCGACGTTGAAACATCTAAAATCCGCAGCTTCTTGCCACGCACACCGCGCAAGATGACGTCATTAGGTGACAGCAGCAGGAGCAGCGACGTCTGACGATATCAGTCAACAGAAGAAAACTTACTTTCAGCATAAATAACGTTTAATGTCTGCATGAGATTATTCGAGGCAAGACTTTTAAAAAGAGAAGACGTGGCGGACCGAAGACAACCTGGCTCAGCCACATGTCATGAACCGGACTTGGACTGGGACAACTGCTTCAGAAGACCAGCGACAGACGAGCACGGAGAGTGATCGTTCATGCGACCATCACTCGGATCGAAGAAAAAAATTACAGAATTACGACGTCGCTTACCGCACATTAATCACCCTGGTCGCGACAATCGTAGCATTATGACAGGAAAGTTCTTAAGGCGGGTACAGAGGAAACGAAATAAACTGAAATTAAAAAAACAAAATTGCCACTTCCTTTACAGTCTTAAACTAAACCAAAATTTCGGTTCACTTCATTGACGTCGCTTAGTACACACTTTTGGCCGGCCGAAAGCTTCTTAGTCGTCTGATTTCTTTTTGTCTGTGGTCTTGATCACCCTACGACCAATTAAACCAATTTTATCACTCACGCGTCGTAAGATATCGCGGTTGGACAACACCGGCTTTTCATGCGAAGGTGAGCGCTATAATTTCCTCCTCTCGTTGTATAACAGCAATAGAAAAGCTAAGTCAGGAGGTCGAGATGGAGTCATTGACGGTCGAGAACATTGACTCGTCAACGCTGACGATAAGATGCCGTCAACACGAGAGACGGTGGTACGTTAGCGAGTCGATAGGTGGCAGGGCTGAGTTTACGAGTTCCCAGCAGACAGAGATCAGCTTATACGGCGAGAGACGACTCCCGTCTTGCCTGCCCGCGCGCGTAGTCATAAAATCACGGTCGCCTATATTCATCGTCGTCGGCGACAGCACAATACTGAATACATCCGTTGTCCCATTATAGGATCGACCTTCCCCCCAGAAAAGTCTCCCCCGGTCTACAATTTACCGGCAAAAATTCGCCCCGCCTAGCGGCTGCCTGGACAAGACGGATTTTTCCGGTAAATTGTCGGCCGAGGGGATACTTTTCTGGGGGGATGATTCTATAATGAAAAGACTTTTTATGGTGCCGGCGATATTTTAATAAAGGGAGACATATCAATACCGTGATTCGCTCTGTACGGGCGGATTTTTCATGGGGGAGATATTTTACTGTGACACTGGCCGGACGCACAATTCAGCAGCCGCAGCAGTCGTGACGTCACGCATCGCGCCACAACAACAACGCCTCACGGAGGCAAGCGCATGTTTACTGGCTTCAGATGACGTACGTCCAACCGTCGCCTTGGATACCACCGCCAACGGTCAGTCAGCTGCAGTCACTGTTCACAATGCCAGACGACGTGCGAGGAATTTTTTTTACGCTCGCATGCGCGACCGCAATACGCGTTTTTGACTTTGAAATCATTGCCCGCCTCTTTGAAAACGAACCGTCTGAATGCAGCGCTTGGCAAAGGTTTTTGTTTTTTTTCGGTAGCATGCCACAAGCACAATGACATTAAACAGCATGTCGCAGTAAAACAAAACAAGTAATTTGAGCAAAGCTTACTTGACGCGCGATAGCAGCGATGCTGCCACCCCGGCAATCGTGTACAGCATGCAATAAAATAATAGTGCATTTCGAAGGAGAACCCAAATTTAAGGCTTTCGTACGAAAGACTCCTTGAATTTAACATGTCGAAATTTAGATTGTTAAAAACGGACGTTTTGTGCTTAAAAATTTTATAAGTTTACGCAGGTTGTCCACGTTTATCGTCAGCTATTTTGGCGCAATTCACTCTTGAAATGTGCGCCAAAGCCGAAAATTAAAAAAAAAACACTAAAATCTTTAATCGTTCAAAGTCTATTGTCGTTCAAAATCATGGATGTTAATAAATCTAAAAAGCCCGTCGCCAGTGCTTGTTGATATAAGCAGCATTATGTACCTATCTGCAACCGTTTTTACGCTACACGAGCCAATAGCAGTGAAATAGCCATTTTTAGGCGAGTAGTCCTCTTTGACGCCTGCTTGCGCAGGCCTTCTTAAACTTAGAAAGTCGGAACTTGACTGCTAAAATCTACGTTTAATGCTGAAAATTTCATACGCAGGTTGTCTGGGCCTATCTCTAGCCATTTCGGCGAAGTTCACTCTTAGAATGTGTGTTGCAGCCCAAAATCACAAAAAAAATCACGAAGAGCCCCAATTTTGGGGATTCATCATCGTTTAAGGTCATCGATGTTAATAAAATTAAAAACCTCGTGACCAGTGCTTGTTACGACAAGCAACATGTATGTATCTATCTGCAACCGTTTTCACACTAAACGAGCCAATAACGGCAAAATAACGTTTTTAGGGGGTACCCCTCTTGGACGCCCTCGTTCGAGAAGAACCCCCTGATCCAGGGGCACAAAATTTTGTTACTAAAAACTAGAGTCCTTGCGGCAGTCAACAGTGAAAATTTCGTGATCCTAGATTGCACCGTTTTGATAGGTCTCAAGGGTGTGACAGACGGACAGACGGACAGACGCCCAGGCCTTGCCCAGGACGAGAGAAACATTCTGCTATCGCGCGTAAATACTGCGTTAGGTGTATGTCAGCAGTATTTTGTATAAGTTGTGTGTATTTTTTGCATTATACCGTTGTGAATTTTTGCTACATTTTTGCTACAAGGACGTTGATCATTTGAAATTTTGAACATAAATTATAAAAATATCACTAAATGACTGTCGACATCAATAAATAGAAAGGTCGAATAATTATAATATAGAGCTCAGTATGTAAACAATGTACAATACGTAGCCAGAGTAGTTGAATCTTGACTTGACTTTCTGTAATTTTAAGCATATAAATTTTGTAATGTCTAAGCAAAAGTCAACGACTAGGGAATTTAACGTTCGGCAGTGAATTTGTGTGACCTCATTCTGAAAGTCTAAAGTCTTGACTATGTGCTTATATCTAAAAAGGTATAAAACGAGCAAAGTAACGCACACATATTTAACCGGTAGAACAATTTGTTCATAAAAGTAATTTGAGTAAAGCTCACATGACGCGCGATAGCAGCAATCCTGCCACTTTGGCAATCAATGTACAGCAATAGAATAATAGTGCGTCATGAAAGAATACTTAAATTTGAGGCCTCCGTACGAAAGACTCATTCAAGTTTAAGAGATCGGAACTTAGATTGTTAAAAATGTACGTTCTATGCTAAATAATTTTTACGCAGGGTGTCCAAATTTATCTCCAGCCATTTTTGTGCAATTCACTCTTAAAATGTGCGTCGCAACCCGAAATCGCAAAAAATTCACTAAAACCTCTCTTTTAGGGGTTCAAGATCATTCGAAGTCATCGATGTTGACACTCCTAAAAAGCTCGTCACTAGTGCTCGTTATGATAAGCAGGATGTCTGCGCTTATCTGCAGCTGTTTTCATGCTAGACGAGCCGATATCAATAAAATAACCACTTTTTAAAGGGGTACTTCTATTTGGCGCTCTCGTGCGCGAGCCTCTTTGAACGTAGAAGATCAGCACTTAGACTGCTAAAATTTGCGTTTAATGCTGAAACTTCTAAATGCAAATTATCTTGGTATATCTTCAGGCATTTCGGCGCAATTCACTTTTGAAATGTGCGCTGCACCTAAAAATTGCGAAAAATTCACTAAAACCCACTTTTTGGGAGTTCAAGGTGGTTCAAGGTCATCGATGTTAATAAATCTAAAAAAGCCTGTCATCAGTGCTTGTTATGGTACCCCTCTTGGACGCCCTCGTTCGAGGGGAACTCCAGCACCCAGAGGCACGAAATTTTGTCACGAAAAACTAAAGTTCTTGGAACAGCCCACAGTAAAGATTTCGTGATCCTAGCTTGCGCCGTTTTGATACAACTCACGAGTGTGACAGTCGGGCAAACGGGCAGACGGACAGACGCCCAGGCCATGGCTAAGACGAGCGAAGCATTCTGCTATCGTGCGTAAAAAGTCAACATTACCAATATAGTGTGATAATTGCAAAGGCACTTTTTTGATAATTGGTGTTAGAAGTAATAAATGTACAAAACATCAGTTTATACACTTGTTAACGGCAACATTGAAGAACTCGAACATCGAAAACAGCAAAAATCACAAAAGATGATATTGTCCGCATCACACTGACTGTGTGTCAATGTGCTGCTAAATAATATCACCTTTTGTTTTGTACATTTATATTTGCTGTTTTATGACTAAAATACTTTGCGCATTAGGCTGAGCTAATATGGCCTCAGCGCTGGACAAATGCAACCCGTCCACCCCGAAGGTAAGGTAAGGTACTAGAGTTATAGCCAATTTTGTCCCAAATTTCGTTGCCGTGGCAACAAGGGTCGGTCGGTGAAAAATGCGATTGGCAGCATTTAATGTCCCATCCCCGAAAACTCCCCTATAGACGCAAAAATCTCGCAGATATATCTTACACAAGCCGAGTTATAGCCCATTTTGTCCCAAATTTCGTTGCCATGGCAACCAGGGAGGGTCCGGGGTAAAATTGAACAACATCATTAGATTGGCCATCCCGAAAGCCATAGGTCTACCGTAGAACCAAAAATTACAACTCTATTTTATACAGAGCCAAAGTTATGACCGTTTAAAGAATTGTTTAATTTTCCCCATAAGCGCCATTGTAACTTTTTTGATTTTTTTGCGAATAAATACGTTAAATAATAAAATTTAATATTTTAACTTCAAAATGGCACTTCCTTGTGCAGAACCGCGTCGTTTGACGTATTAGGCGTAAAAATCCCTTAAGGGGTCTGACCTGTGGGTGCGTTGAAGAAACAATAGGCATATAATAAATAAAAATGTTTGCGTATATTTCACCCATTTGCCGAGAAGCCTCCCTTAAAGGAATTTGCATAAAATTTTGCATGACGGGTCCCCTCCCCGACGTAATCATTCGTGCCAGATTTTATCTCAATCAGATCAGGGGTTTTGATTCTGTGGGGGTCGAATTTTTGGATTTCCCATAAGAAAGAGAAGTCGCCGTTAACACAGGGCTTGAAGTACCGTTCAGACTGTGATTTCGTTCTTTAGTAAAAATGTTCAGCTCGTCACTCACGACATGCATAATGCAGTAATAAAATTTGTTTACTATTATTATTTTAACAAATGAAATAAAGGAACAATGTACGTAAGAAATTAAGCGGTGGAAAAATTTACTATTGTTTGTTAATGTGTGAAGGTACTTTTTTCGGTAAGGAGAATGCAAAAATTGATTTAGACTTGTAGTTACTGTTGAAGGCTGAGTGCCGTATTTCACGGCGATATTGCGTACAGAGAAAGCGAGAGAAAGAGACGGAACAAAATAGGGCAAGGTCGACTCTAGGGAACCTGGATGTGAATCAAGAAAAGAAGAGAACAACAGACGGCCGCGACGCACCGTTTATCAACGAGAGATAGACGACGTGGTCTTGCATACCAACCAAGCAACCCTCTTACACAGTCGTCGCTGGCGGCAGAGAGCAAAATCAATGCGTTTATCAATAGTAACAGGCGCTCCTGTATCTGATGTCTGGCTACTTTCTGATTCCCGGCAAATAGGCCTAGTCACGTGACGCACTGAGCATCAACCGGTATAAACACAAACACAGGTCAGAGATCGAGGATAACAGGTAACCAGGCTGCCGATAACAAACGTCAATCAGCATCAGCAACTTCAGGTACACGTGTCAGCAATAGCGTCTCCGTGCACGGCCTGCCAACTGCATCCGTCATGGATTAGAGTAATTGACATTTCTATGAAATGCATGCAGCATCATGGCCAGACTGAGTTCAGCAACTGTGATTTTTTATATTTTGTTACAGAAAAGTAAAATTAAAACATTAATTGCTTTTCGTGTTTTTTGCATCGTGTTTAACGATAGTACCTAAACATTTTTTAATAGCCGTTTATTCGTGTTTCTTCGTATTTTTATCTGCACTTACCATACGAACGTATTCTTTGGAATACCGTAAAATGTGCGTGGACGGTTGTGAAGTATCGAACGTCCGTCACTGATGTAAAAACTGCTCGTTCACTCAATCTTTTTTTTTCGTGTTGCTATGTTCTCTTGTACTTCTGTGGACCTCTACGTCTATCCTTGGTCTACAGTAGCCTCAAGCCGATAAGTTGAACGACTGCTTAAATAAATAGCAGCTGCAGAATCCTTTAGGGCATGCAACTGTATGTATTTAGGCCTACTGCAGAAACAAATACATGTACGCAGTCTTTAGAGTGACACATCGTCGTGAATGGCGGCTTTTTCGGCACGTTTGAAAGCTCTCTGCAGCAGACTCGACCAAGTATAAGCAAAGTCACCATGGTTAGTAATGTCGGCTTTGTGTATAGCAGTGGCGCTACGCGATGCTTGAAGTTACGCCCGATGGCCGCATGCGTATCCAGTCGAGAGAGTTTGCCGTTGTTCACAGAACAACTTTGTGCAAAGTCAGCAACAGATTGTGAGTTAGAGTGCTACTGAGTTCCAATGTTCATCATTCAGCGAAGTGAGTAAATTCATCACTGAAAAATATTTCACAGCATAGGACTGTTGTACATTTAGCGCTAAAAGAAAAATTTTCGACCGCGGCAAGCCCAACAAGAGTTCCCCAAATAAATGAGACACCGGTGGACAACCAAAAATACAGCAGCAACGTAGACGCCAAATCAGAAACGCTAATATCCTCGGAAGTACCAGAGATAATATCAAAAATCTCAGTGGTAAATAAAGAACTTTCGACCAGTTTTCCCACGCGACTGCGACAACGATCAAGAATCGAGAATAGCAATATGGCCATTTTGGGAGCAATCGTTTCATTTCTGGTTGTTCGTCGATGTCGCAATCACTGTGCGGTTTATACAGCTTGTCATGGACGGTCGAATATCTGAAATTTGGCGTTCTCTCACGGTGCCAGTTTGTGCCGGTGTTAAAAAATGACCAGAATTCAACTGAGGGGTAGCTGTAGAAAAACACATATATCTGTCATTTGCCAGTAACGATTATCCAAATTTCAAAACAAAAAAAAAATGCAAAACGTGGACCCAAAATCGGCCAATTATAGTGCTTCAAAATTAAAAAGTATTAAAGCAGTTTAAAAAGTTAATCGCAATGCAATATGCAAGGTTGGCGCTGTATTAATATGAACACTGTGTGATGGTAGGATTAGAAAGCTAATCGAAAGACAGACACATGCAATTCGTGATGATCATCAGCTGCCACTAGAGTCGAGTCGAGTCAAGCGAGGCGCAGGTTTGTAGTTCTTTAATGAATATTTCATCGTCATCTTAGCTGGGGAGGCTGCATGGCCGCCGTCTGTTGGAACAAATGAATGCAGGCAGCTGCAGCAGCTGGTGCCACGTAACTGAGACGACATCAGAGGCATCCAGCGCATCTTGCAGGCGCTCAGATAATTTCCCGCCGCGAAACATTTGTCTTCCCGCGCAGCGCAAAGCCGACCGTCTGCTGCTGCTGCTGTTGTTGTCATCAAAGCTCGGAAACTCGGACGAAAAACGGTTTCGTTTCCATCAAATTTGAGCACACATGTAGACAAACCTGCAGTGTCGCTGTAGTTCCATTCGTAACTTGCATTGTTCGTTGTCACCGTCAGCGGTCAGGAATATTACGCAAACGTCAACAGATGTCAATCATCGATAGGCCTAATTATTTATTATATTATATATATTACATAATTATATTTTCTTACTTTTTACTACTCTTTTAGGCTTAGATCATATGGGTTTTTTACCTGATACAAATAAAGATTGATTGATTGATTGATTAATTCATCGTTCTCCTATCTCTCCCCACAGTGACTGCGGTGCTATAACCACCCATACTCTCACCCCAGTCAAGCATAAAGATTGAAAAGCTTCTCGCGTCTGTTTCTCACGTGCAAGTCCCACGCAGAACCAGCCGTCGATCACAGTCATGATATAAGCATGTTTCATCGCAGTCAGAGCGTATTTAGTCGTTATACTCGCACTATAAACTTATAGTCTATCTAATTAGCACCGCAAACTGTGTCGGCCTAAACCCACTAGACATAAGTCTGAAAAAAGCTGCTCAAAAAGGTAAGCGAATAAGCTTCCAATATGTACTCTAAGCCGTAATAAAACGTTTACGTATAATTATGCTCGAGTGTTTAGAACGCAGCTCTTTACTAGCTAACTATTGAAGTGCGCCTTTTAAGTTCTCTTACTCACTCTCTTACTTACTTCCTCACTAACATAATGACGTCAGTAGTTGGCTTGAAATCATCAAGAGAAATCGAATACGATGCCTTCGAGTTAGAAACAGCGCATGTCTATTCTCTGTTCTGGCCATGCTGGCGGCAGCGGCAACCTAGAAGCGGAGGAGGCAAGAGAGGCGCCACTTGAACCCAGTCAATGACAGCGTGGTGAGTGCAAGCGAACGCAACAGTGGCGCATTTAAGCATCCGCCCACCTCAAGCAGTTGCGTAATGTCGCTTCTTTTACCAAACCTAAGCTGGCCTACGTCCTAAATACAAGCCAGCAAATTTTCCCCAATTTTTTCTTTTTCTCACATTTTTCCTCCTTTCTGGCTCACCGTCTATGGCTACAATTGGATAATATAAAGTACATCATCAGCGCCGTAAAACTGTGTCGTCCCAAACGCACTGGACAGCAGTCTGAGAAAAAAACTGTTCAAAATAATAAGGAAATATGTGTATATTTCAACAAATGGCACCACTTAAAATTTTGTTGCCCTGTGCAGCTGCCTAGTAATGTGCAATCGGCTACTAGAAGGCAAGAGCAGCAAGACGCGGTGAAACGATCATGAAATTGAGCAGCTGGCAGCATCCATCAGCGCACTGCAACACTACACGTAGTCAGATTGCAGCACCGTCTGACAGACACCGACACGTTCAACACACCGCAGTTTCTGCACTGCACTGTTATAGTCCATGGCGGCGCCGACATTAACCTCAGCTGCTGACGAGTGCCGCATGCGTCATCGCATCATATACTTTACACTGCTGCGCTATACTGACGTATTGCTGGTTGTCAGAACTCAGAAAAGTTACAGATTTATTTCTTCCTCAGCAACGTCTGTTATTCGCGGAAACTGTTGGTGTCAGAAATTTTTTCTTCATTTAGTAACTTAAAATGTTGTAAGAAACAGATTCCGTACCCCTTATAAATACCGTAAAACTGACAAGTAAAACTCCGCCGATTGACTAAACGTATACGTGATTATCTAGACTTCTGACGGACTGGACAATTAGGTATGAATTATGTTGTTCAACTACAGATGTTTATCCTGCTGCGTTACAGTATAAAAAGTGAGGTGTCTTTTATTCTGCAAACTATCTGTGAACGTCATAAATGACTACTAAAAATTTGATAACCTTCCCATAGTTAAAGACAACATAGTGCTGTTTAGCTATTGCATGTAGTTATAAGTGAGTAAAAATGTGCAAAATTTCCCGTCAGAAGTCACTGCCAGAGCTTAAACACTGTAAAACTTTAGGCGTTATATTTGTCGCTTATTGCGTATAGCTGTAGGCTGTGCATGATTATTAATTCTTTAGCATATCATATCGCTCTGTATAGGTTTGACATTTTTCATTTTACTCGAGCGCATAAAAGTCTTGACTTTCATCACGTCGCTGTCGAATGCACTTTTCAGCAAGGTGCTCATACGGCGGTTTAATCGATTGGTCGGTCGCTAATTGGCCACACTTGACGTCGATAAAACCCGCGATAGAAATTCGCGGATTCACTCATTCCATGGAATAGACTGAACGACGGCGCCAGCGACGACTACGACGACGGCTGCGAGGAAGACCAATTTGTCTGCCAATCTTTGCAGGTGCCCCTCCGTCCCCCACCCCACACGTACGCAGGCAACGCTGCCGCCGGTGGTGGAGGTCGCCAAACCGTACTGGCAGCGGTTCGCGGTCCATTGATTTATCTATCAATAGGCAGATCGCGTGGATTAGGAAGCTATTTGCAGGGACTGCGGCGATAGGCAGGGGCGCCTCGAGGCAACGGCGTAGCGTAGTATGAGACGCTGTTCATTAGAGACCTGCGGTACAGCTGTCGACACGGACGAACCTTCGTTTCGCCTACTCTACGCAAGACCTGCAGCTGGCAGTGGCAGCGCCATCAGCTCGTTACGTTGATACATCATACAAGATCAGCGCCTCGCCACCGTTAGACATACAGCCAGAGAGCGTCCGCACTGCAGACTGTCTTCAACGCATCGACTCGCCTCGGCAATACGCAGTCACTGCTCATCAGCCAGTTATTCATTCACCATTAGACCCAGTCGACTGTAACTGCTGCAGTAACATCGTCAGTACTGTAGTGTATAAGCCTAAATTGTGCTAGCTATAGTTGTTGTAGCAGCTATACTAGTACTTGTGCTGCTCAAGTCTGCCAGAATGATATCTGACCTGTTGATTTGAATCTAACCTCAAAACTTGTCACTCATTAAAATTTAAATTTTATTACGCCGACTTTCACCAAAAATTTCCCTGTGGAAAGTCGCGTAAAAGTTGCGGACACGTGCCATGAACCATGTGTTATGACTGACAGACCACTGTCCAGATCCTTCTTTCTGTAGTAGTCAGCCACTTTAGGAAGTGCAGTTACTGTGTACTGCTAATGGCAGTGTGCGCTGAGTAATAAGACGAATTTGTTCGTACTCGTATATTACAGTTATATACACAGCAACATCTCGACATCGTAAGCACTCCCGACCTTCGATACGGCGCCTGTACGGTCGCAGTAGCAAAGAACCCCGATCTGCATTGTCGCTTCCTCTTGTAGACGCCAGCTGCCAATCATCCCGCTACGCCGCCGCCGCTATAGGCTCATGTCGGACGTCGCCGTAGCGCCCCCACTAGATTATGTAACCTCAATCCCTAATACCATGAACCATAAAACCATACCGATATGTCGAGATGTTTGCGACAAAGTTCGTGACAAATCTGCGACAAATTCGTTTGTGTCGTTCTAGTGAAATTTAGTCCGTGACAAAAAACGGAAAAAGTTCACGGACTTTCGCAAAGTCGGCGTAATTGAATTTGGGCTTGATGGCATCCAGTCGTCGTCTAGTACATCACCGGCTGCTCACTTTACTGGATGCATTGCAGAACTAGAAAAAGGCCGATTCTGACTGTGAATCAAAAAAGTCTTGGAGACATAACAGCAACAATAATGTGTAACGTGGTGGTGTGCGGTACAAGCAAACCCATAAATACAAAAACCCCGGACACTCTGGTCTGGAAATAGCCTTCAACTCGCAATGAAAAGTAGGCGGATTTTTACTACCGACCGTTGTCTATCACGCAACAGCTCTAGGCATATTGTTCTGAGATAGTTAATTGATTATCATTGGTTTAATATATTTAATTGCTTCACTGACTACAGTGGTACAGCTGGTACAACGGCCACTGCGGTGGCTGGACTGTTAAGTTAGAATGAAACGCATTCCGACTAGTTTTCTCCCTCCGTACATATGACTATCGATCTATGGTGTACCTTACTAATACTCACACTACGATCGTTGCGCCATGCCGCTGGCGATTATATCGAAGTAAACGGAGCATCATAACATACAGGCCTATACGCTTATACAATGCTGTGTGCATTGCTGATGCTTCGGTTGTCTCGAGAACGTTGCGTGGTATTGCACTATTATACTCAGAAGTGCAGTATCCGATTACATTAATGCCGTTATGATATATTGCCTTAAGAGGCCTCACAACGACGGCGCTCACGCAAAACAGCTAAGGCAGCCGAGGCAAAGCCTACACTAAACCGGATAAAGTCTAGCAAATTTAAATACTTTCAGCAGAAACAGAAATCCGGACATGTGATTCGGCATCGGATGTAAACAGAAGCAAATTTTATGCTGATTTTAGTTTCTAAATCAATCTCTTTGCCACCTCATCTCCAAGCCAAAAGCACACAGGCCTACAAAAAATAGCGGCATCAAACAGTCGCACCTTTCACAGATCTTTATGAAGATATGCATGACAAATCGTCAAAACGTACAGTTGCGGAAATAATGCAAAAGTGTTGTTATCTACGCTACTTTAATTAAGCGTAATAAATGATATGTCGCGCGCGACTCGCAACACCGAATACAATTACCATACAATACAAACATAGTGCACCAAAATGCTTCACTACAGGCTAATCTGTACACAGCTGCAAGATAAAAATGCGTTAGTTTTAAACAAAAGAAGTCAAACTGTAATGTCAGTAATATGAATTAGATTATTGATTTATCGTTTAGCAACTTTTACAGTAACTGCTACGTTACACTTACCTATAACTGGCTATCAACAAAAAGACAACGCGGGGAAGCGACACGGAGCCAATATGTCATTCGCCTGTGACGATTATGCCATCTATGATATGAATAGCAGTTTGCTTGCCATTCAAACTACGATCATCGATATCTTTTCTTGTCGCAGAGAAAATTCGCCAGCAATGTTCTATAAAAGTTAACAGCTCAGTATTTGTCACAGACGGTGTTAATAACCGACTGCAGTGGCTAGTCGAGAGCTGTCTGTCACTATCACTCCCTGGGTAGCCGATCAGTGTATAGACGCATTGCTATCAGTGTCTCAGTGTGCGTTAGCAGCGCAGCTCCATGGCAACGCGAGAGCACCTGCAGCTGTAACCGGCCGCTAACGACCAGCGAGAGACTGCGACTCAAAGACTTCGTTAAACGATGACGACGACAGTGGCTTATCCACGTGCGCGCATCTTTCTCACCGAAGCAACCTACTGCCGCGCGAGCAAATAGCAGCAAATGCAGCAGCAGCAGCAGCAGCAAAGCGCGAGGTCACGACGCGTAATGCTAACTGACTGACTGACTGCAGCTAACGCCGGTGTCCCATTATAGGATCGCCCCGCTCAGAAAAGTCTCCCCCGACCAAATTCGGTCGGGGGAGACTTTTCTGGAAGCAATCCTATAATAGAGAGACTTTTTATGGGGCTGGCGATATTTTAATAAGGGGGAGACAAATTAAATCCGTGATTATCTCTCCCCGGGCGGATTTTTCATGGGGGAGACATTTTAATGTGACACCGGCGGCGGCGACCGAACGGATGCCACGACTGAAGATCACAGGAACGACGTGTCTAGCGCGCGTCAGTATGATCTACCAGTGATCGCTATAGCTGCTAGCTGTCTGACCGTTCATTAGCGCACTGCACGCTTCGTCGACCGACCATGACACGCCGTCACATCTGCCGCAGCAGCCAACCCTACGCTTGCCTCCGCCTTCATCATCTCCCCTACACTGTACCTGCCCAGCTAGGTCCACACTCCACTTATAATAATAATAATACATTTGTATAGCGCCGTAATGCCGTAGCTTCAGATTCGATATGTCGCGGATTTGTTTTGAAGCTAAAAAGTAAAGTTGCTTCCTTTGTGAGTCACACTCCTGACCACAAGCGTTTTACAACCTCAGAGGTGGCAGCTGATTGGCATGAGCTAATGATACCGCAGCGCACTATGCGGCCATCTGCGGCCATCCATTACCCGCGCCAGCGAGCAGTTGGACGCGCGGTCTGCAGCCAGGAGACATACCACAGTTCTCATCAACCACACTATAGGCTTTCATCTCGTAGCCCGTGAGTTACTACTCATTTCCCATCCCACGGAGGGTAGGAAGCTGAGTTGACCTGAGCAGGCAGTAAGTTAACAGTTTGCTCGCGGTTGCTTCCGGTAAAAATCTGAACAACATGCGGTACGAGAGTTTTACAAAAAATCAAAAGTTTGCAGCAGATTCACAACAAATTGTGGAACAAATACACATTAAAATTCCAAGGTTTGCAGCAAGTCTACATTATTTTGTTGCACGATTTGTTGTTAAACGACAATTCGATGTGGTGGAGTTCGGGTCTTACTTTAGGCAAACGTAATGTATCAATCACTTTGTAGCATCGTGGAACAAGGCCGTGACACCTCTCTACTGACGTCTAATTTATAGATACAGTAGCAGCAGACGAGTCGATGTGCAGCGACATCTCATGCAACCGACGCACATGCTGCAGCAGCTGGTTATCACGACAATGCATGTGACCAATCGTCATCATTTGCGTAAATGACAACGATGACGATTGTAGGGCTATCGCTAGCTGTGAATGCTGGACCTGCCCGCTAATGTGTTCATGCGTATGATGTAGTCAGAAGATCCGCGCATCCAAAAAATCGTTCAACTGGGGCGAGAAGCAGCCTTGATTATCACAATGTTTTCCCGCTATATGACTATGATAATAGTAATCTACACTGTGTCTTCAAAAACGTCCCACTTTGTCATTTTTTTAATATCTTTGCCAAATATTAACCAATTTTCAATTTTTTACTGGCATGTACTGTGGACAATTGGCAATTTACCTAATGTAGTTGTTAAATACTCCACCACACTTTAACTATGTAACTACACTACCGTGTGAAACATAAATCTTCAAAAAACAATAAAATCAGTTTAATACCCATGCAAAAAACATATTCTAAACATTTTAAAAATTAATTTTCACGTGAAAATTAAATTATGCTTAGTTTCAGATACACTTCTGATGCTTATAAACAAAAACAGACAATGTTATTGCAAATAATAACTTTTAATGCAGTAACGATATACTGGTATTGTAACATGCCATTTAACTATAAAGATAAGACTTTAATTAAGAACGCATATCAGTTTAAAAAATACAGTTTTCAAAGGATATCGACAGCATGTTTAAAGATAAACTGCAAAAGAAGAAAATGGGCATGTTAGTAACAAAGATTTGGAAAACAGAAAGCACGACCAAAGACATGAGACCAGCAGACTGTAGCATGCACGAACTAAAGAGAACATGACCACTGCGAATAAACTGGTAGGCCCACTAAAACAGGAAGGCTAAAAACAAACACAACGTTCAACACGTCAGATATCCGAAAGGACGAATATAACACAGTATAACATCGTACAGACCATTTACTGTGCTTCTATCTGAAATGGCTTTCATTTACCATCACGCTTGCTGTCTATTATTGTTGGTTTTTCGTACATTTATATTTCATAAGGTAGTGTAGCAACACAGTTGTAGTGTGGTAAAATATTCAATAACCCTTTATTGCTAATTGTCCACCGAATGTGACAGTAAAAGATTTTGAAAATCCGTTAACATTTGGCGAAAATGTAAACAATAAGAAAGTGGGACGTTTTGGGACACAGTGCATAGACAACACAATATCAACTTCTTGTAGTACTCTTTTTGTTGTCTAAATTACTTTAGAAAGGCCAAAACCCCGAAATTTTTACTCGTAACTGTCTCCCGGCTGCAGCAGTCCACGTTGTCTGGCATTGGCAACCCGAGTTAACGTCATGATGCTGCTGACCCTGCGCAGAGTCTGGTGCGGATAACAATGCATCGAGACATCAATAGGTCAGACTTACCGTACAATACAATACAATACAATGAAAAATTTGCACTCAAAAACTGACAAACACACTGTCAGTTTAATCTAGCACATAAACTAAAAAGAACTGAATTGTTT
>Ga0209367_1000193_pt1 | contig 49886 bp, 45 predicted proteins | sample WorMetLIZISLAND2_FD_187412 | JGI IMG/M metagenome (GOLD analysis project Ga0209367, IMG submission 187412) | Marine gutless worms symbiont microbial communities from Max Planck institute for Marine Microbiology, Germany - Olavius geniculatus... ... | reverse complement strand
CTTGTATATACCTTTTTTTGTTGACCGACCTACAGGTCAGACCGCCTGGCGAATTTTCACGCGCGATGGCTCGGACAACGCGCTCTCACGCAAGGGTCAAACCTTTTCGGGACCGAAATTCGAACTTAATATCTAACCCCTAAAAAACCTCCCCAAAGTCGCAAATTTGGCCCAAAAATGGACTTGGAAATTTTCGGCCAAAAACGCTCCTGTATAAAAATTTCACCTATAAACCTTTTGGGGTCACGTGACGTCACTAATCGTCATCGTAGGCCCATGAAAGTTGTATAGTGAATAAGCAATGTGGACTTGGGAATTCGAAATATGTGGTCATTTTGGACTCCCAGCCTACAGGTCACGTTACGCGGAGCATGCGCAGTGAACTTTTGGCCTTAACATGGGCAAATGCAACTTTGAGGCTTTATATCTCCGTAACGGTGCAAGATAGACGCATGCTTTCAATGGACCACCTATAGGAAACCACATATGCTGAGTCAAATGGTCACGTGACTGATGACGTCACGTGACCCCAAAGGGTCAAACTCGTGACCCCAAAATCTTTGAAGCTCCGTATCTCCGTATCCATGCAAGATACGCGCATGGTCATCATTGACCACCAATAGGAAAGTGCCCACGGCTAGTCCGATAATCACGTGACCGATGACGTCACGTGACCCCAAAACGTCAAACTTGTGACCCCAAAATTTTTGAAGCCCCGTGTCTCCATATCCGTGCAAGATAGACACATGGTCACCATTGACCACCAATAGGAAAGTGGGAGTGGGCGGGGCCAAGATGGCTGACGTGTTTTTATTTCGTCTCGTGTTTTTATGTTTTTTAATATGGACTCTGTTCTTGCTGCCAACTCAGGTACTGTTGCCGTCATCGCTGTCATCTCCTGGTCATGCTGTTACGTTTGTATAAAAATTTCACCTATAAACCTTTTGGGGTCACGTGACGTCACTAATCGTCATCGTAGGCCCATGAAAGTTGTATAGGTTCGACATTAATTCGTTCTGAAGTATATCATATACGGCTACTACTCACGTGGGCTCGACCGTGTTCGTCACGGTTTAGTGACTCGCCGCCATTTCGTTCCACGTCAACTGCATCAAGGTCAGCTACGTTCGCCGCCGCCCTGCTGTTATTGGCTGGCGACGTTGCCATCAACCCAGGCCCGGCGGCCGCTGCGCGATCAGCTGTTTCGACCTGTCAACAGCTGACTGTACGTACCAACATCGGTGTATTAAACTGCTGCTCCGCCGGCAATAAAACAGCTCTCATTCACGATCTCATCTCCACTCGTGAATTTGACGCGCTGTTTTTATCGAAGACGTGGTTCAATGACAATACGCCAGCTGCCATTCTCAGCAATGTTGCACCACCGCACTAGGCCGCTCTTCATACGCCGCTACCATTGACTGCTGACGGTCCGTCTCAAGGCGGTGGCCTCGCCGTCGTCTACCGTCAGTCAATAGTAGTCCGACGCCATCCACTCGCTGACAAGTACCGAGCAACGACCTTCGAAATGCAGCTGGTCCGCGTCGGGCTGCCGCCACTGACTCACGCTGTCATCCACATCTACCGGCCGCAGTGGATGTCCACTGTGCCAGAGTTCATCGATGAACTGACGAGCATCATTGCGTCGCTCAGCGTTGACTGTAGTGACAACATTATCTTGTGCGGCGATCTCAACTGTCTAGGTGTCGACAGCACGCACGTTGACGATCGTCTGGAGAGAGCGTTAGACGCACTCGACCTGACTCAGTTCGTCAACTCGGCGACGCGTGGTGACAATCTTCTCGATGTCCTGGCTTCATCGTCATCCACTCTCGTGTCCGGCGTCAAAGTCGACGACGCTGGCTTGCTGTCGGATCACCGGCTAGTCACGGCCAACCTCACTACACGCTGTCCGAAAGCAAACGTCGCGTACAGCTAACGGAAACTGCGCGACATCGATACCGGGCAGTTTGAGGCAGTGCTGCGTCAGTCTGAACTGTTCTCGACACCAGCCACTACCACTGACGCGTTCACTGATCAGCTCACTCTTGTCGTCACTCGCCAACTTTACGCAATCGCACCAATTGGTCACAGTTCTCGGCGTTCACCGAAACCCATCTCCAAATGGCTGTCGACTGAGGCTGTGGCGGCTAAGAGGGAACGGCGTCGTCTCGAGCGTCGGTGGCTGTCTACTCGTGACGACCGCGATCGGCTGAAGTGTCGACGGGCTTGCAGATCAGCCAAAAAGCTGATCAACATGTCCCGTCGAGACTATTTCAAAAAGAGGCTTCTGGATTGTGATACTCAGTCGCATAGCAAGCGGTGGCGTATAGTTAACGAACTACTACATTTTCGTTCTACTGATAAGACGAGAACTGATGATGACAATAAACAGTTGTGTTCCACTTTCACCGACTTCTTCGTTTCCAAAATTGTTTAGCTTAAGTCTCAAATCTCACTCAAACTTGCCTCTTTATCACACATTCCTTCTTTTCTTGATTTGCCAAATACTGGTCTGCCTCTCGACTATCTGCCAGCTGTCACTTATGCTGAGGTCTATAAGATATTAACTTCTGTTCCACCTAAGTCTTCTTCTGCTGATTTTATCCCTCCTTCTCTTATTAAATCTTGTCCTGGCGTTTTTTGAACTTATATCTGTTTTTGCTAATCTTTCCTTTTCTGAAGGCTGTTTTTCTACTCTGTTTAAAAATGCCGTGGTTGTTCCATTACTCAAGAAACCTAGTCTTGATAAATCTGTTCCGTCTAGTTACCGTCCTTTTCCAACCTTAATTACATCTCGAAAATACTCGAACGTCTTTTTCTTACACGTATTCAGTCGCATGTTTTTAGTTCTCCTAATTTCAATTGACATCAATCTGCATACCGGCGTAATTACTCTACTGAAACTGCACTCTTGTCCACTACCAATGACTTTTTTCAATCCTCTGACACTGGTAAGTCCACACTTCTTATATCCTTAGACCTCAGTGCAGCTTTTAATACCATAGACCATTCTATTTTTTCAGTCGTCTTAACACTAGTTTTGGACTTACTGGCACCGTTTATTCTTGGCTGAAGTCATACCTTACTAATCGCTATCAGTCTGTTCACATTGGTCAACACTCATCTACACCCACTCTGTGTACTTCTGGTGCTCCCCAGGGTTCTGTCCTGGGGCCACTACTGTTCACCATATTTACTTCACCGGTCACAATGTTCATCAACATTAATATTGACAGTTAGACGATGTGATGGTGAGTGATATCACCTTTTTATGATTTTTTGCTGTTTTCAATGTGTCACTCATTGCATGTCGCCGTTAACATGTGTATAAACTGATGTTTTGTACATTTTTTATATTTACCTTCGGTTGACTCCCGTTGCCAGAGTAACGAAATTTGGAACAAAATTGGCTATAACTCGGGTCATGTAAGAGATTTCTGCAAGATTTTTGCGCCTATAGGGGAATTTTGGGGATGAGCCGTCGAATGCTGCCAATCGCATTTCTTCCCAACAGACCCCCGTTGCCACGGCAACGAAATTCACAACAAAATTTTTTATAACTGGGCTAGTGTAAGAGATATCTGCGATACTTTTTTGCATTTGTGCGGAAGTTTTCGGAAATGGGCCATCAATTGCTGCTAACTGAATTTTACCCCAACCGACCCTTGTTGCCATGGCAACAAATTTTAAGACAAAATGGGCTATACCTTGGCTTGTACAACAAATATCATTAAGATTCTTGCATCTGAAGGAAGTGCGGGTTGAGGTTTTGGCAATTAGATGACGTCAGTCTAAGTCTACCACGGCCAACCTTGATTTTCAGGTATAACGAGCAGCAGCGTAGTAGGAGCAGCAGCAGTAGTAGACACATCCAATGTTTTGTACCCGACCAGAGGTATACTGCTCTGTCTTAGAAAAGTAAAATGTAAAAATGCGGATCCTGCTATAGCGCTTTTTACATGCGTCAGGCTCATTTTCCGATTTCTGGCAATAAAACAGCAAATATATATGTAAAAAACTTACCAGTTTACAACTGTCTGTAAGGAAGATGTGATAATATCAGTTCTCTAAAACAGCAAAAATCATTTGGGTAACCTTAGATGGGGCTACACATATGGCGTCCTTATAAGCTGACTTTAGTTGGTAATCACTAACATAGACTGAAGCCTTCTTCGGTTCAAGTCACGACTCCCTAGGTTCAAGGAGGCTTGCGGACGAGGCTATTAAATACGAGTATTCCCTGGATGTACTTATTTCACCGCTGTTGGCTCGTCTAGCGTGAAATTGTTTGCAGATAGACATAGTCTTACGACTTATTGTGACCAGACCTTTTGACGGTTTTTTCAGCGGTATTAACTTTGAATGATCTTAAACCACAAACATAGGCTATTTTAATGGTTAAACTTTTTGTTTATTGCAAAGTTTAAACTTATTGTTTTATTATTATGTGTTTGTGTGCATTTTGCCTAAAAAGGCCGTTCCCGAAATGATTTATACTCTGTCGGGCAGGACGTTAAACCCTACTCACTCGCTCACTCACTTATTTTTTTGGCGATTTTCTGCTGGTAAGCACACTTTAAGAGTCAATTTTGACGAAATGCCTGAAGATGGAGCAGGTCAACTTGCATACAAAATTGTTGGCATTAAACGTGATTTTTATTAGCTTAAATTTCTGCCTTCTATGCCTAAGGAATTTTTCATACGCAGGCGTTAAACTGTTTATCTATATAAACGGTTTATCTGTAGTCGGGCCGCCCAAACGCTGTGCAACACTGGTTACACCTTCTAGCGAATGTGAATAAAACACTATAAATACTAGCCTTCATAATCATCGTGTCGGTTGTAAATTGCTGGCAGTGGCGTATTTAGGATTTAGCAAAGGAAGGGGCATGGCGAGCGCGCAGAGCGCGAGCCTATAAGGGGGGTCTGGGGACGAAGCCCCCCTGAAGCTGAAACACATTTTGCTTTTGAACGTTCAATAAAAGCCACAAATTCGCCCATTTTTTATGAAATTTGCTGAAAAACGGGAAAAACGCACCTTTTCATAAAAAGTCGCCTGTAAGCAATTTTCATGGTCGGGCCAAAGGGGGGCATCGCACCATGCCCCCCCTAAATACGCCACTGATTGCTGGGATCGGTGAGCTTAGATGTTGTTCGCAGTGGGCCTTTATACATACATTGCTGTCGCGTGTTTCCTTTGCGTTAGCTCAGTTTTCTTGTCAATCTATATAAGCCAGTATTGGTATAATAATGATTTTACGAGGGACTTGTAGTGCTATTGATTGTGTTATGATGTTTAAAGTTCACCCTGAATATTATACTGTGCAGATTGTAGAACGATTTGTCTGTGTGTTCGCTAGGTGGCAGCAGCTTATTGTCGTCATTAACGTTCATTGTTCATACATCATTCTGTCGCTACGCGCCATTGAATCTACGCCCAGTTGTTGGCAAAATATAATAACAACTGATCGGCGTGTCAGTTGATTGATTGGATCGTTTAGCGTAAGCTTTTTTTGGTTCTACGTCTATCGAAATATGTAGTCTGCTTAGTCCGTGAGCCAGTAGGGTCCGTCGGTGCCATCTGGGGTGAATAATTCTCACAGTAATTTTTGGCAAGATATACACTTCTGGTTTTAGAAAATGTGTTAGCAGTGCAGCAGTGGTAGCTTTTTATGGGGCCGCCTTTCCGAAAAGGATGCCCCATCATGTATTGACAGAAGTCTGTCTGACTGTCTTCTGGCTGTCTGTCCCGTGCCTCCACCTAGAGGGAAAACGAAAAGGCCTACGAATACCAAACTTGGTAGAATGGGTCCCTGGGACACGGTCCCTGGGACACGAGCACCCTGTGGACCAATTTTGAGGTCAAAGGGTCATAGGTCAAGGTCACGGCGACTAACTGCGTAGTTTGCAAAAAATCCCAATAACTTCGCCGCCGGTTGTCCGATCAACTTCATATTTAGCAGGTGTCATAAAAACCCCTCGCCGCCTTGAACCAGGTGACCTCGTTTCCATGGCATCGGCCGTTCCGTCCGTCTGTCCCTCGCGGCGCTCCAAAACAGCACGCAGTACTCAACTCCAAGGACGGCCCCATAGCAGGCGGCCCCTCAACGGCCGCATCCTCTTGTTATGTTTAAGTGTGCAATTTGTAATGCCGCCGAAAAACGAGTTTTCAAAACGTGAAAAGTACAAAGTATAACAGATAATTTTAACCCACTATTATTTTGTTATCAGTGATCTCTTAACAGTAAATACAGTTAGCAGTGCAGCAGTGGTAGTTTTTATGTTTAAGTGTGCAATTTATAATGTTACCCAAAAACGAGTTTTTCAAAACGTAAAAAGTACAAAGTGAAACAGATAATTTCAATGCACTGTTATTTTGTTATCAGTAATTTCTTAACAGTAAAAATTTGTCACAATGATAGAATGATCCAAGTACGTTTCGACAAATGTTTATAAAAAATTTAGCAACAAAAATTCTGCCACTGACAGCATTTACAATGCAGTGCTCAATTTCGGCAAAACTATTCAGTTTGTTTTCCGAAAACATAACGGTTTTATTTGTTTTGCAAAAATAAGTATAAAAGTTATTACTAAAATGATAAAAGAATTTGTAGACTAGTTATACAGCAATTCAAACAATTAATTATTTTTTTGTCACTAAAATATTAACAGTAGTGCAGCAAAAATACTCTATTTTTCAAATGATAAAAGTCTCATTTTGACCGCAGTCTCAATAAACCAGTCAATATTTTAAAATTATGCGACTTGATGTGCATTGTTTTAAAAAGAAAACGTGTGCCATTTTTGCAAACTTTAGAACTATTGTGTCGTTCGCTTTACTTTTTCTGGCTTGGATTAATTAAGTTTTCGGCTCCATAAACAGCTGTAGCCGCAAAATAAGGCAACCATTTCAAGCCGTAACCAGTCAGTCAGTCTCTGGGGCTGGACAGTCGCTATTTGCAAGAGCCGGACGGTCGATCTATTGCGCTGGCAGTTAAAATACTATTGCTATTATAACATAACAGGTTTTACGATATTTAAATTGATAAATAAACATTATTCTTGTGTTCTGTGCACAAGAATAAGTTTTTAAAGTGGACTGATAGCTTGTGATCATCGACGTGACTTTCCGTCATTTATTATTGTTTTACAGGGCCTCTGAGGTCAGTCGACATACTGGCGCTATACAAATTCGTTTATTATTAGCCGACCGTACTTAAGTAACGGTCGAGCTATTGGCATGGTTTTCGTCGTCTGGCTGCTCGTTGTCTGTCACGGATGTATTGTGGCTAAACGGTAAGTGGTACGGGGGTCGGCAATTGTACCATTAGATTGGGCGCTGGCGACTAAATATATCCTGTCAATAGTAACCATGTTCTCCATTTGCAGCGATTTGGCCGCAGTTTTCAGTGAAAAATTTCAAACTGTAAGTGGCCGTATCTTGGAAACGGTGAAAGCGAAAGTTACTAGGAAGTGGCATACGCCATGTCAGACGAAACGAAAATCATTGACCTTGGATGACCTTGAAGGTCACTAATAACCAGTACGGTCGATTATCCTAGCGACAGCTGGGCTTCTTGGATTATTATTTTTTTTATACCCCAGGTAGTAAAGGTTCCCAGGGTTACAAACAAAAGTTAAAAACAAAGCTGGAATGGCTATTGGTCCGGTGTATCCATGGAAAACAAGTCGTGCAAAAGCACTGAATTAAAATGTTGGATCGTCACAGAGATATGCTGGAATAAAAACTGGGTCTCTCTGTCATCGCCAGAAAGGTTATAATTTTCTGACCCAGATTGCTGATGAACTCTAGCGCTGAAGCATTCAGGGGCCCCAGGTTTTTTACCGCAATGGGCTCGAAGACGTAGGACGCCGTGAAGTCAGCATACTTATCAGCCTTTCCGGCAGCTGCCTGGTCAACCACCAGTCTCGCGCCTGTGGCAGCAATATCTGCATATGATGCAGCCTACGTACTGGCAACTGTGACATCCCATATAAGAGGTTTTCCACCTTGCCACGGGATTAGAGTCAGCCCATCTGGACGCTTGCCGTCCTGCCTGTTTAAGCTTGATGGCTTCTTGGTTGCAGGTATTCCTGCCGCGTTGAGGGTCCGCCAGATAACGTCTTTAAGCACCTGGTGTCTAGCAATCTTACCAGTAGCTTTCTTGCAGACCATGGCGTGACAACCTTGAACATCTACGTCGGACCCACACTGGCATTTTGTGGAGAACGCACAAGTCGAGTCCCAGTCGCATGCCAACTGCCACCCGCACAGCCTCGTTCTTTAGTCTCAGTCCGCAGTTAGCGATGGGCAAAGCTAACAACCAGTCATCACTATGTGGCGCCCTTGAAGCTAAATACCGTGCCGTCCGCGACGGCTTGACTAAGGATGCTTCGATGACTGAGCGGTGGGCTTGTAGGCTTGGTCGGTCCCATAAATACTGTTTACTTGGCAATGGATCTGGAGGCATACCAAATGATGTAAACCAAGGTCTGAAGTAAGAGTGAGAAATGAGTCGCTCGAGCAGGTGCGTGACGATAGGATTTGTTCCTGGATGTAAAGCGTGCTTGCCGCTGACGCTAGAAAAGTTGCAATTGCGAGCGAAGTCGCTTTTTTCACCTGCAGGCCGGCTTGTTTAATCGGTAAAGAAGCCTGTAGCCACTGGGTATCTGATAGAGCGGAATTCGTGATACGATTTACTGCCGACCTCAGAAGGTCATCAAAAATCTGCAGGGAAGACTGTTGTTGACCGATGGTAAACAGCGCAACAAACGCTGCACCCTGGGGGCACTGAATGAAGTTCTGAGAAGAATGCGAGCGTCCTGTGCGTTGATCAGGGCCAGCCTGTCTACTGCTCGGGCCAACTCGTTACATCTCTCTGACCACGCCGAGTCCATAGCTGTACCAGGAAACAACGGCGCAACGGCGATTATTGTTATTATTATTATTTTAACCCCCAGTACTTAATTTTCGTGGGGGGTAAATTATTAAAAGCTAAGCAAAAAGATTACAGCAGCATCTATTTAGTAGTGAAAATGTTGTGAAAGGAGATTGCATTCCCCTGTTGGAGGGCCAATGACAGCCACTGGAGCAAATAAGTTGTTCCCCTGGAGATTGCGATGAGGGCTGTGATACGTTGGCCCATCTCCTGAACCAGCTGAACCGTCCCGTTTTTTCGCTTCATGTGCCAGCTCTCAATACCAACTGGCACAGAAATGTGGCTGCTGGCCAGTTGCCTGTACTTTGCCTTCTTGTTACTAGCCGCCTTGTCAGCTGCCGCCCCTTTTGTTGTCGCTGTGTCAGCGAGGTGGGAGTCGGTATATGTGTCTGGGACTGTAACATCTCATGCCAGTAGTTTGCCTTTTGCCCAGGGCAGCAGTGTGACACCATCTGGATGCTTGCTGTCATCTCGGTTTAGACCTGCCGATTTTTTTACTGCTGGGACTTGTGCCCTCTTGACTGCCCGCCATAAGATGTCGTTCAGTTGGCTGCGACGCTAATATCTCGGACCGCTTTTGCGACATGCCAGGCCACGGAGTCTTTGTGCACTGACTGCTTTACCACACGTGTGTGGTTCACAGGCCTTGTATCCCATTCTATGTGCCACGGCTACTCGCACTGCTTCGTCGGACAATGGCAGACCAACTTATGCTATCAGCGGTGCATGGAGCCAGTCACCAGAGTGTGAAGATAATGCGGCCAAAATTCTTGCCTTGTCTGTGTCAGTGGAAGCAACTGCAAGGATACCTGTTACCTGATTGGCTGCAACAAAACTGTTTCAGGCTTTCTGAATGCAGCATTGCTGGTTGGCCAGCTTATTTGCACCTGACAAAGCGGTCCAGGCGATCACAGCTGACTTGAGGTCCACACTGAAATTAGCTGATAGGGATGCCCTCAGGGTACTGTAAAACTGTGCCACCAGAAGGTTGTCGCCGCAATATGAAGTCCTGAGTGTGCAAAGCAGTTTTGGCATTGACATACTGTTCTTAAGCAGCACCAGTACATGGTGGAAATGTAGTAGTTACTTGTCTACTTTGTGACTGATTGACGCATTCTGTGCCGTGCCTTTGAGTACCGATACCTGATAAGTGTCATTATTATTTTTATAAATGTACAAAACATCAGTTTATACACTTGTTAATGGCGACATGCAGTGAGCGACACATCGAAAACAGCAAAAATCATAAAAAGGTGATATTACTCAACATCACATCGCCTAAGTGTCAATGTGCTGTTTTATTACAATAACAAAGTTTTTATGTTGATGGTCAATTATAAACCATCTGCTTTACACGGCCATGAAGACACTGAATCTTAAATATTTTGGGGGTCACGATTTTGATCTTTAGGGGTCACGTGACGTCATCGGTCACGTGACCATCGGACTCGGCGTGGGCACTTTCCTATTAGTGGTTAATGATGACCATGCGGGTATCTTGTACGGATACGGAGATACGGGGCTTCAAAGATTTTGGGGTCACGTGACCATTCGACTTGGCATATGTGGTTTCCTACTGGTGGTCCATTGGAATTATGCGTTTATCTTGCACCGTTTCGGAGATATAAAGCCTTAAAGTTGCATTTGTTTGTGATCACAGACGCGCGGTAGCGCAGCCCTGTGTTAATGGCGACCGGCTAAGTCAAGGGAAAATGGCAAAATTCTACCCCGCGCAAATCCGAAACCTCTCACCTGATCGACACAAAATATGAAACAGGTGACTACGTCGGCGAGACGACCCCCTGTGCAAAATTTTGTGCAAATTCGTCCATTGGGGGCTTTTCGGCAAATGGGTGAAATATAACGAAAATTTTGCTAGTATATATACCTTTTTTGTTGTTGACCGACCGGTCAGACCGGTCGGCGGATTTTCACGCACGATGGCTCAAACGACGCGGTCTCACGCAAGGGTGTGCCTTTTAGGGGGAGAAAATTTGAAGTTAATATTTAACCCCTGAAAAATCCCCTCAAAGTCGAAAATTGGGCCCAAAAACTTACTTAGAAATTTTCGGCCAAAAACGCTCCTGTATAAAAATTTCACCTATAAACGGCTCCTAATCGTTATCGTAGGCCCATAAAAGTTGTATAGTAAATAGGCAATATGGCCTCGGGAATTACAAATATGTGGTCATTTTGGATCCCCTGTCTGTAGGTCACGTGACACTGAGCATGCGCAGTGAACCTTTGGCCTTTAACATGGACAAATGCAACTTTGAGGCTTATATCTCCGTAACGGTGCAAGATAGACACTTGGTTCCAATGGACCACCAATAGGAAACCACATGTGCCGAGTCCAATGGTCACGTGACCAATGACGTCACGTGACCCCAAAAGATCAAAATCGTGACCCCTAAAATATTTAAGGTTTAGTGTGTTCATGGCCGTGTTTAGCAGATGCTTTGTAATTGACCATCAACATAAAAACTTTGTTATTGTAATAAAACAGCAAATATAAATGTAAAATCACTAAATGTAAAAACAGCAAAAATCATAAAAGGTGATGTTATTTAACAGCACATTGACAGTTAGACGATGTGATAGTGAGTGATATCACCTTTTTATGATCTTTGCTGTTTTCGATGTGTCACTCATTGCATGTCGCCGTTAACAAGTGTATAATCTGATGTTTTGTACATTTATTATTATTATAAGCGACCGTATTATTAGCTTATATTGTTTTCAGCTTTGCAGCTGTAGTTTTTTTTCACTTTTTTAAACACGGTAACTTATGAACTGCTGCTGCACTTGCCTTGATGAAATTCTGCTTGAATATGTACTCTGATAACACACTTTTTCTAAAAGTAAAGGTGTGTGCTTTGCCAAAAATTACTACATTTTTTATTGTTGATTAAGACATTGGCATCAAATTGAATTTGAAATGCTCACAAAATTAGTTTTTTTTACAGTAAGTCTTGCAAGACAACATTTTTAGGACATTTTGCACTGTATCAAACATTTATGGCATACTTTTGCTCAGCAATGTTAGTTATGAGTTGCATTAGGCCCTATGTTATAACAAATTAGTTACAAGTTACCACAGTGTCCATAGCGTGAGTGAGTGAGTAGGGTTTTAGTCTACGTCCCACCCGACACAGTATAGGCCATTTCGGGGACAGCCTTTCCAGGCAAAATGCACGTACACATAATAACGAAACAAAAAGTTTAACCTTTACACAAAGTTTAACCTTTATGAGACACAAAACCTAAAAACAACCTAAACGTTAAATTGTAAGAACTGCCAATCCAAAGTGTGCATATGTAACTAACAATAATGGCAGTTCTAATAATTTTTTCTCTTATGCTCCAGACAGTCATCAACGTCAAAATACAGTGTCCATAGCAACTGCTGCTCTGTAAAGAAGCAACGTTTGGTTTAATGTACTTAATAATGTACAAATAGGTTAACATGACTATGATAATAAATATGTGTCACATTGGACACTTTACATCTTTGTTACAGGCACACTAAGACTGTTGCTAAGGGCTTTTGGTTTCTATAGCAACAGCATATTACCAAAGGCTGGAAAAATTTGCACCTCATAATTGTTCAAAATTTCGGGGGGGGGGGCTTTTGTACGCCTGTATCTTATGTCAAATTTTGCGAATTAACGAAGTCTTTGTTGCACACAGCTGCGTACAAAACCTTACTAGGCCAAATGTCAAAAAATTGCCAAAAGTGCCTTTTTTGGAAGAACGTAATTAGTGTGGTTGCCAAACTTGGGGAAATGTTAACCGGCTTCTACCGCCACCTTAGGGTGAACTTTCTCCACTTAATGGCCTGTAGTTGAGATTAAGGAGGGGTCATAAAATTGTGATTTTGCGGGTTTCACCCCCAAACCAAAACTAATATTTGCAAGATTTTAGGGAGCTCTCGTAGGCCTGTATTATATGTCAAATATGGCGAGATAACGAAGTCTATGTCGCACACAGCTACGGACAAAACGTAACTAGGTCAACTATCGGAAAATTGCGAAAAATGCCGTTTTTAAAGCTAGGTAATAACTGTGGTTGTCAAACTTTAAAAAAATGTTAAACGGTGTCTACAGCGACCTGCAGGTGAACTTTGGTCCACTTTGTAATATCCAGCTAAGATTAAAAAAGGTTTAAAAAATTTTCATTTTGCGGAATCTCACCCCCAAACTGGGTGTACTATTCGCAAAATTTTTTTGGGCTTTTGTAGGTCTGTACCGTATGTCTGATATGACAAAGTAACGAAGTCTATGTTGCGCAACACAGCTGCTGACAAAACCAAACCAGGTCCAATATTAAAAAAACGCAAAAATGCCATTTTGGTCATGAATTGCCAACGATGTTAATCCATGGCCTTGGCCTAAGAGATTTGGCCTTGGCCAAAAAATCAAAGCCACCGCCAAAGTCTCGTGGGTCCACAAAATTAAAAATTCACCATCGTAATGTTATGTTAGAATGTCGGAATGATGCGACTTAGAGCTATAGCCTATGTCCACTATCACTTTTGTCATATTTCAAGATCTACGTCTCTTGCTTACTTACAGTGACAATGTATAACTTTCAGTAACGGATTTTCGAACTGGTGGAACTGTTTTAACTAGCTTATGTTGCAGTACTGTAAAAACCGGCTTTTTTGCTTTATCTTTTAAATGGAATTTGTAGCTGACAAAATATTTTTCAACTTTCAGTGACTAAGTATTAGGTAATTATAACTTTCAAAATACTAGCACTGTTTTGACTGTCAGTAACTGGATAGTTCAACTTATTTTTGCATATTATGTTGTCAATGATAGTGATGCAGCTGATGCTATTAAATTCTAGAAGTTGTGTACGTAAGAGTACTTGAAAAACATGATTTCATTACTTCACCTTTTATCGTAAGCCTTTGCATTATAGAATGGCTTTGGCCTTGGCCTTGAGTGGTCTGGCCTTGTTAACATCACTGCGAATTGCACCTGACGTTAGAAAAAAAGACATTTGCATCCAGCAAGTAAATTTTTGAAAAAAATTTGATAACCCGTACCCCCTCCAAAAAATTTGCTTTTGCAAATACGTGTTTTCGAACAAGCATTTAAAACACATTTTGGCAAGAAAAAAGTTGCTTCTTGACCCCAAAATTTGGGGACGCTAATTTTTCAACTTATCGTTGACATCTAAATATTCTGTAAAAATTTCATCAATATCGGCCGCTGCTAAGTCGATTTAGGCCAACGCGTCTTTGAACTTAAAACGCTATATAAAGGTAAACGGTGAAACTTGTTTTTTCGCAATTTAGTGAATAACGATATTTGTCGAATTATCAGATTTACGCCGAAACGCAAAATAAAAGCTAGGCGCGTCATATTTGGCATAAACGTTGAAAACCGATCACTCTAACATCGCTTCTATTTTGGTTTAGATTGCATCATAAATGAAGCCGCTAGGCGGCGTCAAATTAGTGCCCGCGAGGCAAAATAGCCAAAAAGCCAACTTTGTAAAAAACGTTATTTTCTGATATTCAAATTTATGCCAAAGCCGTTGTGTAACAGCTAGGTGACTGAAATTTGGCAGCAGCATTAAAAGGTGTCTAATCTAACATCGCCTATATTTTGACTTAAATTGCGCCATAAATGAATTTGCCAGCGCCAAAGTAGCCACAGCAGAACGATTTCGCCAAAAGTCAGTCCAAAGAATAGTTTTTCCCCATTATCTTCAGAACAAAAAAGAGTTAAAAAATGAAATTTGGCACACTTAAAATACATATTAAGGCCTAGCGTATGGTCAAAAAATCCCGTTAATCGGTTCGTAAATAAGCGAGATATGAATTTTTTAAAAAATTTTAGAGGCAGTAAAATTTTTTTTTATTTGAAAATTTATTTATTTGAAAATTTTTGGGTCAGTGCAACAAAGTTTACTAATTGTTTGCTTAACTCAAGAATAATACTGGTTGACCATTTGCTATTTCGATTTTTGATATCTTGATCCATTCCAGAGATATTTGCGGTTAAAATCTGTAGATGTCCGAAATTGCATCGAATTTTGCACGTTTTTTGCCCTTGCAATTTTTTGGGGTGTTTGCTCCCAAAAATTTGTATCCAGGTTATCATGCCTACCTAGTGGTACTTCACGTGGCAAAAGGTTACTATCACTACCGCTAAAGTTACAAACGCGTTTCGCTGAATTTCAAGCCAGTTTGTAGCCTCTATGCAAGACAAAATTGTTGGGGGAACCCCCATCTCCGGTGATGTATGACCTAGCAAGATTTTGGTCATTCTCTAGCGCGTGTAGCTTTAGGTCCATAATATGGTTTTCTGGAAAATTTGATTTTTGTGTGTCCAAACGCACATGTCGTTTTTTTGTTGTTAGTGGACCAAAGTTTACCGACATTTTTCTCCAAACGCGGGAAGAATGCATGTCAATCGTTTCGTTGTCCGATTATGGATATCTCTATTGATTTAGAAGATAGTTGCGGGTCAGTATCTGAAGTTGTCCGAAATCGCGTCAGATTTTGCATATTTTTGCTGGCAGAATATTTTTAAAAAGGGCCTCAAATTCTTAGATGTGCGGTATAAAATAAAATTCAGATTACTTTTGATCACTGTGCCATATTCGCGGCGATTGGCCCACGTAGCTCTGATGTACATTGGCGAGGTAAAAAAATTAAAACTCGGGCAGAGTTCGCCCGGCGCCTTAAATCCGATTGAAAGAAAGTTAGAAGGTTGAAATTTTTCTCGTAGCAAAATCACGTGACACGGGCGCGGTAGCATTGATATGCACAACGCGTGCATTATTCATCTTGGCTTAGTCAACATGCGCGCCTATAACTGTGTTTGTTAGTGGACCAAAGTTCATTCTTGCGCCCAACGCAAGAAAGGTTGAAGTTGATCATTTGCTATTCGGATATTTGATATCTCGATCCGTTCCCGAGATAAAAAGGGTGACGTTTTTAAGACACAGTGCTTTTTGTCTTATGAAGTATCTACTGTGTATACAATGGTGATTGTTAAACGTCTTGTGTTTGTGTTGTAGGTCAAAAAACTCATTTGCTTACTTTTAGTTCTTTTGGTTTGCGTTTAAAAACATTTCGTTTTAGTTCGGGTCTGCTGGAAAGGAGTAACTGTTTAACGAGGTTTGGCGTACGGATAACTTTCTGACCCCAGTCAAGTCAGGCGTACATAGCTTACCAGACCGCAGTTGCTCCGCAGACTCACGCGGCGAGCGAGGCCGTTAACAGGACAATTTTGAGCCTTGAGCCTGAATTACGCGCTGATATACGAGTTGATATACGAGCTGAGACCTGACGTTATCCTTACGTGCTGAAGTAGTCATAAACGTCGTTCATAAACTCGTTTTATTGGTGGAATCACATACTCGTATACTTTTCTTTTTTCACCTACTTTACTTTTTTTTAAAAGTTTTACATCTCCATATTCACTGTGTTTGTATCTGTTTGTATTATTTTGTCTTTATTTTTCATATCTTTTTCTAGTAATTCTGCATCGCATTTTTTTCTTAAGCTTTACCATCTTTTTTTCGTTGCCGTTTTGTGTAGGCCTACTTAGTTATTTTAGTTTGCGAATTGAACAAAAATATTTTGCTTTTGTTACGGGTCTGTCATATTTAATATTTGTAGTTTTTTCTTATCTTTTATCGCTCATTGTCACTTTTTGCTTCTGTCATCTGCTGACTAAACCGAAAGCAAAGTGCAGAGTGCAAACTATCAAAGTAAAAGCAAATTGAACAAAGGTGAAACAAAATCAAACAATAAAAACGATCGGAATTAGAACTTACACTGGGCGAACGCTGAAGTGCATTTACGTTATTGACTGACTTTGATTTTTTGATGTGACTCATTTTATTGAACTTATCGTATCTTGGCTTTGCAGTAACATAAAAATAGTTGTAGTTTATTGATTAGTTATTTACGAAAGCTTAAAAAACTTGATACTACTGAACTTAAATTTAACTTGTCCTACGTAGACTCGTTAAAATTGACTTTTGCTTTGGTTAAGTCGTAACCTACCATCGTTGTCTGTACATTTCTTTATTAAAAGGGTAGTATTATTTGGCTATTTTTTCATTGTATTTTGCTACTGAACACCTGCCATCACTGTCGTTTGCCGAACATTGTTTACTTTTTAACGATATTGATAAAAACCTAATTTCGTAAACAAATTAACGTGCATCTTTCTGACATTTGTTTAAATATACCTCATATTTAAACACAGAGGTAAGTGCATCACAAATTCGAAGGTGACACCAACCACTGGAGTGAAAGACTAACCGGTACGTTATTTGTCCAGGTAAAGTCAAGTGCATATTTAACATTGACGATTTAAACATCAGACGTTTTTAATAATTTAAAATTAGTGTAAAAATTTGACGTTAACTACTGGCTTAGAGCGATATAAACTAAAAAATATTTAGTACGTATAAATTACTTCAATTAGGCGTTGAACATTACTTACTTTCGTAAACACAGGTACTTTTAAGGTCTGTACTAAAAAGTTTAGCTGTTTTAGCGTTAACAAGTGAAGCTTGCGGTTTATTAAATTGACGTTTAGCTCTTTAAAACTAATTAATCTATACATCGATAGAAACTTAATTTCAAAAAACGCATAAAATCTGTAATATCTAATTTTTTTGTTAAAGTATACGCTATATTTTATATTGAGGACAAAGGTAAGTGCATTACAATTTTGAAGCCTGTTATCACAACTACTGGAGTTAAAGACTGACAAGGTACGTAATTTGTCCTGGTGAACTCAAGTGCGTATATAACAATCACTAGGGGAGACCGGGGCAAAGCAGACCTGCGGGGCAAAGTAGTCACCGGTCGTATTTTACTTATTTAATGTCGTGGATTCACAATAAATTTTCTGTATGTAAAGCACTTACCTTGCACTGTTTTTTTTGTTTACATTTAGTGAGTGTGTTTAATGCTGTTTTATTACAAGCAACTAAAGTTATTTGTCTCAGAAGTCAAACTTTTATGCATGCAAAGTTGAAATCACGTTGTAGCCGTGTCGGCTGATGTGTAAGCAAACTGTTTGTTTTAGCATGTAGCAAATTTAGTCATTTATACATCTTGTGCTTGCTCTGTATTTTTTTACTAGTTGTTTTTATTGTAGACTATCCCAGCGTGTTTTGTATTTGGGGCAAAGTGGTCGGGGCAAAGCGGTCAGTGTGTCCACTTTGCCGCGAACATTAATCAGGTTTCCTAGACGAAGTCTGTGTATTTGTGTAGTGTTAAAATATGCATACACGCAAACAACAAAAAGTTATACAGTCTTTTACGCTAGATAATGCCACATTTTTGATTAAATTGCTTGTTTTATAGTGCATGCAATGCTTTTTTATATGAAATTTGGAGATAATGGTTCGCCACTATAAGCGTAAGACTGATCAGGCCTTGTGGACGCCAGATACGATGCTAAAGGCAGTAGCAGCCTGCAAACAAGAAATGAGCATCAAGAAAGTGAGCAAAAGATATGACATACCAAGAAGTACACTGACGAGACATGTCAATCAGATAGTGTTTGGAGATTGTCAACTTGGTCGTTTCAGACCAGTTTTTGATGCTGAGATGGAGAATGAGTTGTCGAAGCATTTAATTGAGATGCAGAAGCGCTTTTATGGGCTGATGCCAAGTGATTTGAGAAAGTTAGCTTATGAATATGCTGAAACACTGAAGATTGACCACCCATTTGACCGCGAATCAAAGATGGCTAGAGAGAACTGGCTGGCTGGCTTTCTAAAAAGACACCCAGAATTGTCCATTTGGAAGCCAGAAGCAACTAGCTTAGGACGGGCTGTTGGCTTAAACAAGCCTTAGGTTGATGCATTTTATAACAACCTGCGAGCTCTGATTGAACGGCAAAACTTAACAGCACATCAAGTATGGAATGTTGATGAGAGTGGATTGACGACGGTGCACACACCACGGAATATCATTGCTAAAAAAGGGGCAAAACAAGTGGGCAAAATGACGAGCGGTGAAAAGGGGAAGACAGCGACGACTCTGTGCTGCATGAGTGCCGGAAAAACATTTGTGCCGCCAATGTTAATATTTTCAAGAAAAAACATGGCAGAAAGTTTAATGAATGGGACACCATCTGGTGCTGTCGGATGTGCCAGCTTAAATGGATAGATAGATTGTGAGCTATTTGTTAAATGGATAAACCATTTTATCGGCCATGTCAAGCCGTCTACTACAGACAGACATGTGATTATTCTGGATGGTCACTGCAGCCACAAGTCACTTGAAGTAATCAGTCTGGCACGTGACAATGGCATCGACCTGCTTGTTCTTCCACCTCACACTACACATCGCCTCCAGCCACTTGACACTGTCTTCTACAAGCCGCTATCCGATAAGTATAATGCTGCAGCTGATCGATGGATGCTGACAAACGCTGGGAGGCGCATCTCTTTCTATGAAATTGCTTCTTTATTTTGCGAAGCATATGAGAAGACCGCAACTGTGGCCAAGGCGTCAAGTGGCTTTCGGTGCACTGGTATTTGGCCGTTCAATTCAGACTTGTTTAAGGCAGCAGAATTTGCTCCGTCAATTGTTACAGATAGGCCTAAGCCTCTACCAACAGTTTCCGATTTGACTGATGCAGCGGCAGGCGATACTGTATCTATTTCCGTCAGTCAAATTGAAGGTAGGTTAAGTTATCCACAAGGATGTAAGTTAAAATTTTTTTGCCGTTTTTTTAAAAAAATAGCAAAAAATAACTGTAAATTTCAAAACAAATTTTGCTAAAGTTTGTTTTGCAAAAACTTTGCTAACATTTTAAAAAAATTATTCACCTTATGATTCTAAATACAGTAAATTTATTTTAAATACAAAAATTGCTAGCTGCAGTCAGGTATTGCACGTATAGCAAATGCTTTGTTTAAAAATTACAACTTTATTTAACAATATCGTTGTGTAGGCTCAATTAGATTTACAGTGATCATTATTAGTGAGTGACAATTTTTCATGTTATGTTTTCTTTTGTAGCTGCTTCAAGTGATCAGTCAACTGTGTCTACAGCCACGTTGGACGAGGCGAGAACAGCTGAACCTGATGCAGCTACAGTCAACTTGATTAGTCAGCCAAGTGCATCTGAAGTTCAGTATGCAGATACGCTTCTGCAGATTTCTCCTTTATTTAAAGCTGTCGCAGTACCGGGAGCACGGAAGAGAAAAGCAACAGGATCGAAGATTATAACAAGTTCACCGTACAAGAACGCACTGAAACAGAAACAGCAAGAAAAGAAACGTCCAGCAAAAACCAAGCAAGAAGTCAAAAAGTCAAAAAGCAAGAAGACAAGAAGTCGCAAGAAGCAATTGTCTATGAAGAAATGTACTGCTCCGGTAAATAAGAAGAAGGTTAGTACACCGACCACTGCTTTAGAGGAAACAGTCGATAACGTCGTACAGCCGGCGGCTCCAGACGAGATGTCTGATCAAAGCAAGAAACAGAATGTGAGACCAACGCGTGTACGCCGGCAGTGCTTCAGCCTAGCTGAGACTGTGCGCGCGATTTAAGCTGACACTGACAGTGATGACAGTGAAGACAGCGATGTTGAATAGATGCTGCAGTAAAGTTATGTTAATGTGAGAATAACTGCTCCATTAAACTGATTAGATTTAACTGTAGGCCTAACGATAAATACTTTTTGTAACTTGGTTTGAAAGTCAGTATTAATTTTAAAGTCATTTTACTGCTTTAATGTGGTGCTAAGTACATTACTTTTAACGTTCACAGCCATCAGTCATGTACATGCTATTGTCTGGTGCTAGTTTTAATGCTATATAATGGCATGCCGTCATTAAACAGTTTTTTTTCTGTTATTAAACTAAAGTTTTGTTAAATTAAATGTGCTGGGGCAAAGCGGACATGGGCTGATCACTTTGCCCCGGCCACTGGGGCAAAGCGGTCAGCGCATGCAGTATGATATTTGATCATAATTAGTGTTTAATACAGGCACAACAATACTGTCAACCATCTAGTTGTGAACAGCAAAATTTTCTGCACATTTTGATGTATAACTGACGTCTACACCTCAAAAATTGTTGCTATTATAACAAAAATAAGAAATGGTGCCACTTTGTCCCGGTCTCCTTTATTTGAACATCAGACATTGTTGATAATTTAAATTTGCGTAATTACTGGTTTAGGCCTATATTAGGCGGTTTAGCTGCTTTACGTTTGTAAATAAAAATCACGGTTTAACTGTTTATATTTGCGCGAACTAATTAACCTAGTTTTTGAAAACAATAATATCTGCATATTTTTGACTTCTATTGAGGTAGGTCTGAGTGATATTTTATATTGAACACGTACAGATAATCAAAGTTGACTAAACTACTGTATTAAAACACTGACACGGTATAATTCGAATTTTCGTGAACCGTTGACTATTACACTCTTTAGTATATTAGACTACTATAAAGCATACTTTAAAATAATATTTTTGTATCTTATTAAATATTTTTTACGTGAGTTAAATAAACTGCACACACTATTAACGATATAAACCAAATTTATTTGGGTAAACGAATAAAAAGTTTAGATACCTGTAACATAACCTACAGTAAGTGATAAACTATTCTGTGCACTTTACATTAAGTAGCCCAACGCAAACGATTATAATTAAACATCTAACAAATATAAATTAAAGGTGTTTATTAGTCGTTAAAAAATTACCATAAGACGTCGTTGATAATTAAAACTAGACTTTGAATACATTGTGAAGTGTGATATTATATCTAGCCCATAGTTTCCACACAGATTCATCTAGCGTAGCTAACTGCGGTCTCAGACAAATCTAAAACTATTTTCCTACGTATAGGCTTATCTGAGCTTGATTTCTACGGATAACGGTAGTAGTTTTATATACACAAAAACTATTAAACGTGCTGAACGATTTAAAGAAATATCGTGCTGCAAACAAACGAAGTTAGGCCTAAGTAATCTTGAGTACATTTTGACATTACAGAGTACTATTATCGTTGCTTGTCCTTAAGTATCAGAATGATTACTTTGGCTGCATCGACCATCAAGAGAGACTGCTTCGAGAACGACTACAAGGTATGCCACATGCCGGGTTCCGGTTTTTGTGGATTTCATGTTTTGTCGCATTGTTTCGTTGGAATCCAGTTGTTGTATGCTGACATTATCGAAGACTGTATTAATGTATTTACACGTTTTCTTGAGCTGTTTCGTCTCAGAACAAACTACGCAACACACAAAGACTCTACTGTGACTTTCAACGACTATTTAGATTTTATGCAGGAGGCAATGTTGCAGGTAAATGAAGTACGCATGATTGACGACGATGCATGGTGTGAGGACGGTCATTTAGCAGCTATATCGCTCCTATATGATATAATGATATTCTCATACTCGACACAGACAAGCCAATGGTCCGTGTTTAATGAGTCAGGAAGACGTGGTTACATATGTCTGTTGAACTTTGTAGGTCACTTTGACGTTCTTACTGGTGTCAACGGTCCGCCAATACTTCCTGTCGCAGCTCATACGCATTGCGTGACGCGAGATGCATTCTATGCCTCCGATGATGTGTGGCAACGTTTGCAGCGAAATTATTAGTTGACACATGTGTGCAAACTACCGGAAGGATTTACAGGTGTTCGCATTCTAAATCGTCGAGTCATTGTATCCTGCACAACAACGAACGTTGCTGCTGAAGCCAGTGTCACACAAGCAGCTCAACGAACATTGGAAACAGTTCGTGAGTGTGATTTTGGCAGCGACAGCGGTCATGTCAGTTTGATTATTGATTCTGTTGAAAGCGAATGTATCAAACATGCTTTGTCTTACGCAGAGATTGTTAGACGTACAGCTTCGAATGCCTTTGGGCACAAGTGTGACAAATCTCGCTTTAGTACTCGTGAGTATCCAGTTACTTCACGTAAAGCGACAAGTAGCACAACTGCTAAAGTCAGCGTGAGTACAGCAACACCGCCAATATCAAAAACCATTTATAGGTGTGATTTTTGTAATTTTGTTTCAGATAACGCAACGTTGATGAAAATGCACAAACTAAAAAAAACACACAGAGAAAAACCATCTAGGAACAAAACCATCTAGTCAGTGGAACAAAAACAAACATAGAAACGCTTCACCGTTGTAACTTTCCTGGTTGTCACTATACCAACCGCAAAGTTGCTGGGGTGAATATGCATAAAGCCAAATCACATAAACTGTCAGAATCACTTAATACTCCACCTGAAATAAACAATGATGAACACTTACATGCAACACAAGAAAGCGTCGAAACAGATAAAGAATGTGCTAGTAGTCCTCAAACTACTCCCAATGTAACGAGGAAAAACATGAAAACTCTTCATCGTTGTGACTTTCTTGGTTGTAGTTATACCAACAGCAAAGTCATTGGGCTAAATATGCATAAAATTAAATCACATAAGCCGAAATCTCTTTAACGTTGTGACTTTCCTGATTGTAATTATACAAGCAAAAATGTTAGAGGGCTAAATATGCATAAAGCTAGGGCACATAAGCCGACACAGTCAGATGATACCTTAGCTGAAATAAGCTCTACAGACTACAATGGTGTGCACGCACATGTAACACAAGGCAGCGTCAAAACATATAAAGAACCCGAGAGTATTCGCCCAATTAATGACAGTTATTGCTTACATGATTTAAATGAAAACGTCCTTTCTGTGACAAACTTGAACAGTACAGGCTCACGGAAAAATAAACGCATTGCTAAAAAACCAGTTGTGTCATCTGCAAAACGCGCAATGTTCATTGTGACGTACCTGGCTGTAGTGCAGTATGTCAAACGCCAGCAGGTTTGTCCACACATAAAAACAAACATCATTGTACGAAGTTACCTGCCAACTATGCAACGACTGATCAATCGAATAATGCCTTATTCAGTACTACAAACAACAATACTCTTCGCAGAAGTTCTAGGATACGTAATCAAAAAAACACAAGTTCACAAAATGTTGAATCAGAAGTAAGTGGAGCTAAACATATTGAAGTGCATAGACCAACAGAAGCAGACGCATCAGTTCAAGTTAATATGGAGGGTACTACAGAACAATGTTAATGCCAATAACACGAACACTAGCTGTACTGATTTGATGTTATCGAGTAGAAAAAACAACACGCAAAGGATATATTTAACGCTAAAATTGCAAAGCTTGAGAAAGAATTTCTTCCAAAGCAAAATCGCACCAAACAAAGTGATTCTCTTTATGATAAGCTGAAAAAGTATCACGACCACTTATTGACGTCTGTATCTAACACAACAACGCAAAAGTTGTCGGCGGAAGTCATTGATGTCATCAAGAATCCAGAAGTGATAGATGACTGTAAGAAAAAGTTTACGTGGTCAAAGGAGGACGAAGTGAGACTGAACGAATTGAACAAAACGTGCAAACTAATTCAGCCACGAACCGATTGAACCTGGGGCGCGTCCAGTGATTCTGAACAAGGTCAGTACAACGAGAAACGGATGCAACTGTGCGTGACGACCGAATGTCAGTGGAAACTGATCGAGTGCAAAAACTGTCAATCAACTGGTTTGTTGGTAGGCGACCAGACAGAATTGACAGTTTGCCATGACTGTGCACAACTCATACATGAGAACGAGTGAGTTATAAATCAGAAACAGGAGGCTTGGAACAAAGTGCGGCCGTCAAAAAGGAATATCCAAAGACACCTGACGAACAAGACTTGCCATACTTACAACCTGGCGATCGTGCTGTTTTGGCTCCAGTACACGCCGTCGTCACTGTAAAGAAAAAACTACTATGCAAATAAAAAATTGCGGCAAGAAAGCATTTCTCTTGTCCAAGATCCAGTTCCGACCTGGTGCAAGATTCTGCCAAGAACACCACTTGCTGACCGTTTTATGGTGATCGAAAGATGTGTTCGAGACACAGTAAAACATATTGTTGCAAATGCAGATCGTGTCAAAAAGTGGCTTTATACCTCTTTAGCAACCACAAAGATTTTTTCCGGCTTGTAGCACAAAATGAGCTAAAAATTGACGAAAGTGCGATTAAAGCTTTGAAGCCAGATTTGGAACTTGCAGAGGTAGATTCTGGTTTGGCTGAACACACGGCATTGCAAGCGCAGCAGATAGAAGAAAAAATTGTACTTGAAGACGAAGGTCTTACAGATGCAACTGTCACGTCTGGGCTTTCTGAAACGCCCGTATTTTCGTTCGATAGGTATCCGGAGTTATATTTGAAATAAAAGGATGTGCTACGCATAAGAAAGGAAGGCAAAGTGCAAATTCTCAAAGATGACACAGTTCGCAAGCCAACGTATTCTGCGTCGGCAAATCTGTCATTCCCATTTTTATACCCGCACGGAGAGCTCTCGCCGTTGGACTTTCAAGACAATAAGCTTGCCCGTTATCTCTTGAAAAAAAAACAGTCGCTCTACGCACACAGAATGAGAGACGGCAGACTGCAGTGGACATTTAGTAAATACGATGTGCACATGGCACACCAGTACAGTCGTTTGAGTAAACAAACTGTTCGAGCAAGGGTCGGCTATTACCTCAGCTCGCATCCTGCCGTCGCACATGTTCCACTAAACAATATCATTTCAGCTTTCAGAGATGGTGTTGACAAAGACTCTGGTTTGCTTGACTCACATCTACCTGATCTGACGAATGTTTATGTCGCAACTTCCCAATTCACGGCAAAAATGATTTTCCGAACGCCTTGCAATAGAAACCATTTGTCGAAACGTTGGGTCTCCGAACGTTTTCGTGACAATCAATTTGGACCCCAGAGCATCGCCAGACGTACGCCGTTTGATCTACAAGTTAGAGCACGGCAAAGAGATAAATCGTGATGAACCTTTTGACAAAATACTGCTGAATTCACACGTCTACTAAACAAGTTTGCTCCACAGATTGCTATATATCTTTACCGCAAAGTTAAAATAATGATACACGTGTTCTTTACGAAAATCTGTGGCATACCAGAAAAGGAACCGACATGTGACTGGACTCAACAGGATTTGACTGAGACTGGATGGTACTGGGGCAGAGTTGAGTTCACCGAAACTCGTGGCGTACAACACTGGCATTTTCTCGCAAAACTGCCGCACACGCTTGACACTGGACTCTTGGGTCGAATAATACACAAGGGCCGAGTTGTTCGTCAGAAACTCAAATGTGGCAACATCCAGCCTGATAAACTGGAGCAGGCATAGGAAATGATTGAGATGAGCTTACTTGCTAGAATATATGCCGCTCTTTTTGTTCATTTTATTTACACGACATCGTTTTACACTGAAGATGTGGGTATTGACGGACATCAAGCAAATAAAGTGATTCACCTCGAAAACTATCGAAAAGAGTATGCAAAGAACTACAAGAAAGAAAACGTCAATCTGAAGACACATCCGATCATGCGGCGTTTTGACGATCCCGAGTGTCACAAAAATCAGTTTGAAGAGATGGTTGACATCGCGTCTGTGTCCTGTCTGCATGAGTGTATAAAAACGAGTTGCGGCGGCGACCCAGTATCCGGAAATGGCTGTCGTTTCGATTTCCCGAAAAAGCTATTAAACCACACAGTCGTTGCGGTGATGCAAGTAAACCCTAATCAGATGGAACCTCGTGTTCTTTCGAGGAGAACATGCGACAGAGTAGCAAACTGCAATCCGTTATTCATGAAACATTTGCGTTCAAATCACGATTTTCAAGCACTGCTGAATTTTGCACACAAATTACGCTACGCCGCAAAGTATTGCGCAAAATCAGAGAAGCACGCACAAGTGTTGGACAAAATGATCGAGCACCTAAATAAAAGGATTACAGACTTACTGCCGCCAAACATGAAACAGGTTTTATCGCACCTCTTGTTAGCTGACTGTTTACACCAAACATTTATTAGCAAACAAGAGCTGGCTTTTAAGGTTATGAATTTACCTGAAACTTTGAAGTCGTTTCCTGATGTCGGCATAGTTGGATTCTACAAGCGTGCAAATCTGCAAGTGCCATATGACGACGAGTACACAATCGAGTATTCGGATCGCACAGAATACAGCGCATATGCAGAACGCTGCAGAGATGATACTAAACTCGGACGTAGTTTGACAAAAGAAGCAGTCAAGAGTATGTGCTTAAACGACTTTGCACAAACGATCCAACACAAGTAAATTAATTCCAAGAAAGCGGAGTCAAAAGTAATTGACGAGACCACAAAACGAAAGTTTCGTACGAGAGACGTGAACTCCGGACATTGACGTTTAACGCTCTGCAACAGACGTAAGCATATACGACCGAGTACTGTTTTGCACACGGCTCCAGCGATTGATTATAAATATGTTGAGCATGGTAAAACGACAACGCAAACAACTTTTTTTGATCTGCCGATTGAAAAGCGTCACCGTGCATACTACGAGCTTGTGATGTACGTACCATAAAATAATACACCTGATGAGACGTTTCTGTCCGCCAGAGTGCGTGCAATTCTTGACGACAAAGAAACACATGCTGAAGTCGACAGCAGGCACAGCTTGCAACGGCTGGAAAAATTCTGGAAAGTATACAGCAAGTACTTCGATGATGACAAAGTTGCTCCACCAGGCAGTTGCTGGCAAAAAAATAACCAGTTTTCGTACTCAATGTTCAAGGTAAGCCAGCACAACCGAGATATTCACCTCGATCGTGTCGACAACAAAGACATGTTGAAAGCGCAGTATGAAGACGTGGACGAGTTGCAGGATGTTGACGTCGACATAAGACCGACCGAGAATGAGGTTGCAGATGAATCAGAATACCCTACGTTTGAGAACTTTATGCCTCCAGACATCTACCGCGGCATCGTTGAACAGAAACTGATGCACCTGTCAGAAATCTGCGTCGCGTTTCCTTTGCAGCATTAGTGGCAACGTTTAGGAGAAGTAGTCACTTACAACAACGCAAAGCGATTCATTGAAAATCCCCACCGTCACCGGTTGACGAGAAAGATATGACTCCCATGCAGAAGCATGCAGTCGAGATGGAAAAAGATGAGAGTCTGCAGATTTTGAGTTTGTTCGGCGGAGCTGGATGTGGAAAAAACTGCAGTGGCGTTGAAAATATGTGAACATTTCAAAGGCAAAGTTCAGGCTACTGCGTTCACTGGAAAAGCAGCATCTATCTTCAACGGTCCAACGTTGCACACATTGTTTGGATGGTCTCACAATGCACACTCGCGGGCGTCCGCAGATATCAGACCAGACAGCGACCAAGTTCGACAGTTTGCTGTTGATCATGAAGGTATCGTTTTGTTTGTATTTGAGGAAATTTTTAACATTTCTCCGGCATACCTGGAGATAATAGATAACTTCTTGACCGCCGCTTTCAATCCGAAGCGTAAGAAAAACTCACTTGGTGAAGTACCGAAATTTGGAGGTAAGAAAATCTTGGTACTTGGAGATTAAGCACAACTTTCACCTATTGGAGGACCTGCATTGTATGGTGATGGAAGCACTACAGCGAATACCGAGAGCTCGATTCCAGCAAGTAAGCACTCGCAAAATAAGTACTTGCAGATAACGATAAAAGTACAGTTGATTTTTGAGAAATATCTCGCACCACCCTGCATATACTTGCAACGAAGTTAGAGAAATACGGGACTTTTGGGAAAAATATGTGACAGAATGAGGAACGGCAATCTAACTGAGGATGACTTTACGAAGCTGACATATCAGAGAACTCAATTTCCAGATTTTTGCGCAAATTACGGCATTCATTATGAGAATGAAATGTGTTCCATGCACAACGGGCGTCAGCTTCGAGACGAATGTTTACTTTCAACACCACCACGTCGGATTTACCTTTGCGCGGCGACGTACCACGTGACCGGTAATAATGACCAGGTCGTAGAGGCACTGAGCACGCTTCCGCCACAGGCTTATAACTATGCACCGCGTATTCTCTTTGTCGCGCAAGGTTGTATTGTTCGTCTTCTGTGCAATGTGAACATTGCTGCCGGTCTTGTTACTTCTCAGTCTGGCACTGTTGTCAAAGTAGTCTACAACAATGTCGATGTTGAGTCGCTGTTTGCTGGCGAGCACGTTGTTCTCTACTGTATAGTGGTGTCATTCGCAGAATTTCAAAGCTTTGTGCAAAAACGTGAGTCGACTAGCAGCCGTGTATTTCCCTTTCCAAACCAACCTACATGGGTACCGATCTTCAGAAAACGTTTCAGCGTCAAAGTCAGCTTTTTACCAACATGGATAAGAAAGGAACAATCAAAGAGTGACTGTTTCAGAATTTAGTTTCCGATTGATTTGGCCAGCAACATTACTGCTCATCGAGCGCAAGGCCAAACAATGGCTGACTGTCTTGTGTCTGTTGATTTGGGATTGAATAATCCAGACATGAAAATGCCACCGGAGATCGGATCACTGTTATATGTCGCCTGTACACGCGTAACGAAACTTGAAAATCTTTTTGTAAGTCCGATTCATTTATGTCTGTGGCAAAAAATTGGACAGACCGACAATGATAAACATAGGCGGATGGTAGACGCGAAGCTGCGAAAGAATGCTGCAACGTTTTCTGAGGATAAAGGCAAATATCAGGAAACGCTAGATGAATTGAGCTGGACTTCTGACTGCAGTAACAATGATGAAAAATGGCGCATGTTAAAAGAGCGCAAAGATCCACCACAGTCGGCAAAACAACGGCTTTCTAAAGCAAAGTCAAAACTTTCTATTGCGTCTGTTCAGAGTAACGACGTTGAGCCTCAACCTTCCGATGTCGAGCTCTCAGATGACGCAAGTGTCAACTGCACGCCATTGTCGCAGGAGTACCGTGATTTTGATGTTGTTCTCGGAGACATAAAGTTTGCGATGATTTGAGAACCGGTGCTATCAGAACGACACATTGGCATTGACCAAGAAATTAACAACTTTGCAATTGCAGTCGTGGAGCGAAAGGTTGGCGAAAATCCGAACATAGTGCAAGTGAAAAACTACACAAACCTGCAATTGGAAAAAAGTTTTGATGAAAATGATGTGCTTTTCGCACTTACTGAAAAGACTGATTTGCTAGCATGGATAAAGCCTGTGAACAATGATCACACGGTTGATCGGGTTATCGTGCATTTAGAACAGATGGATGCTCGAAACCGCAATTCGAAAAAATTTTCAGTCAAACTTGGTAAGCTATTGCAAGCGCAAGCATCTGATAGCCAAAAGTGTGTAGTGAAAATGTCACAGCCACACATACATCGGGCAACGGGACCATTGTTTCATCTCGGAGACAACATTGTCGAAACACTACAGCTGCAACCTGCTTTATATCAACAACGGCGTTTTAAAGCGGAGTCGAACCCTTCTGTTGCATCTGTTCAAACTTGCGACGTTGAGCCTGAGCCTTCCGATGTCGAGCCTTCCGATAATGCTACAGTCAACCGTACGCGTCAGTCTGAGTCACAGGAATATCGTGCAAAAAAATGTCTAATGACGTATTTCGTTACATAATCGATGCCGATGAGGAGCAGCTGCAGCAGATGAAGTTGACAATAGAGAAAATAGTTCAAGAGTACTGGCGTGAAAAAATTACTTCGCAGTCATCAATCAAAACGGACGATGTTGGTGACGCATTGTTACATGCTCTGGATAAGCTGTTATACGGCAGCACAAATTTCAAGCAACTGGTTCCTGCGGTCAGTGCACGTGAACAGAACAGTTGCGGTTGCAGTGTTTCCAAAAAATACCTACTGGATCGTATTAAACTGCCGCTGGAACACATTCCTGTTAGAAAATGTCGGCTGCTTCAGCACGGGTTTGAGCAACTGTTACTATAAAGATACGTTTATTGTAGATACCAGAAAGACAAACGTGTGTCAGTCAAAAGACGTTTGGTTTTCCCTGTCAGATTTTGACGGAAATGCAACTTACGATGCTGTTGATCACATCAAAGTTGTTGTCAAGCAACTTAGTGGTCATACTGATTTGGGATTAAACAACAAACAAGCTTGCGCCTTGACTGACTCGACGAGGAAAGCGATGAAATTTATTTGTGATGACGTCATTGGCATAAATAAAAAATTATTTGAGAGGCAGGACAAAAATGGTTTTACGTATAGTCGAACTTCAACTGAAAATCAAAACAAAAAATTTCAAGTAGTAAACAGTACAGAAAAACATACCAATGCTGTGCTGTCGCTGTTGTCTTGGATGAGACAAAATCTGACAAATTTTGTTCTGAACAAAAGGAAAATTTTAACTGAACACGAAAAAAGATCTTCTTTCGTGCCCTGTTAGACAATGCACGTTCATATGCGACCAGTATGGAAATGTTGCAACTTTCCGAGACTGTAAAAAAAAGTTACGTTCTTATGAGTTTGATGTTATAATGCGAAGTGACAGCACCTATGCACGTAACGTCGCAGATCTCGTTCTCGTTTGAATAAGTAAAAATTAACAACATGTCAAAGCAGTTGCTGCAAACTCGAGAAAAACAAGCAAAACGACAAAAAACACAAAACAGTAAAAAACAAAATAACTTTGTCAGCCGAATTTGCTGCAAGTACTGGTTTGTCGAATTGTCGAGCTGCTGTTATAGATTAGAAGTGGAACTATACCGCAAAAACATTTGGGGACAAAGATAGCTGTACTATCTGTTACTTTCTTTATTTAAAAAGTAAGTAAAGTATTTTTGTAAATGACTAGTGTATGAGTATTGATTGACAACTTTAAGAGTAGCTCTGCGGCCAATTAGTGCCAATGTTTGTTTGACTAAATTGAACACATCTCTCTCAGTCTGCAGTTTATTTAGGCTTAGTACAAAATAAAATGTGTAAATTATAATTTTAGAGTATAAAGCTGACACCGTAACAATATGCGGAAAGCACGTCGCAACCAATACTTTTGAGGTTTACGACATTCAATCGCTGTATTTCTGAGTTATTGATAATAATGTTAGAAACCGACAATAGTAATGCAACTTTATGGAAAATGTCCAAATAATCTGTTTCCAATTTAACTTTGACTTTGAGTTCTGTAGCGTATCAAACTATAAAACAACTAAAACACAGCTAAAGCCTGCAACGATAACTTATTTTAAAAATGCAGTTAGTTTTGCACATACGCAGTATACTTGTTGACTTGTCTTAGGTGTCAAAATTGTATAAAATCAAAACTTAAAAAAGTGTACGAAAACTGACCGATGACCATCTGTCCACAGACACAGTTAAGTTAGTCATGGTGTACTAATCATTAAATGCTGGCCTATTTGACAGTCTAAATTGACTGATGAATAATTCCGAACAGTACAGTCGGCTCCACTTATATACACGTCGGTTATAAGCACACTCCGCCTATTTGCACCAAGTGCGTCTAGTCCCGTTTCAGTTTATGCTGTGTCAGTGGCAGTCAACTTCGCTTATAAGCACCAGTCATATATGCACAATCCGGCCATAAGCACGCACTTTTTTGGTCTCAGCGCCATGACTTACTTCGGTTATAAGCAACTTGGCTGACACAGTGCACATAAAACCACCTGTAGTCAGCCACTCAACGCTCACTGGGATGCCGGTAACGACGTCTGAACCCCACAATTATGCGGGTAAGCAGAGATAGTGAGCACCACACATAATGTGGGCCACAATGCATCTCCCCACCCCAGCAGCATGCAGCAGCAGCATCATCATGAACTTCAAACGGCAGTTTGCGGGCCAAAAGTGCTAGGCCACCTGCTGTCTATGAGAGGGATTGAGAAGACAAACGGACGGGCGGGTGGGCCGGCGGCATGTAAACTGACACTACTTGAGTGACCATTATCAGCTGCAACATGCTGCGCCTGATGTCCGCGAACGAGATGAGTGAGGCGACTGTTTCCTGTGGCGTGGATGACCGCCTATTGTAACTGCATGTTCTAAATGACTGCAATGGTCCTATAAGCTAACTACGGTTGAATGCACGCTTCGCATACGTGCAAGTCAGCGTGCGGTCTCGAGGCCGTGCATATAAGCGAAGTTAACTGTGGTGTAAATTATCGCGTTTAAAACTTTTTTTCCGTAGTTCAGATGTATCAGCAGTGAATATTAGTGATATTTCAGTTAACTACAAGTATATAGCACAAACTGTATTGCTGGGAGAAAAACTAATCAACATTAAAACAAAGTGCATTATTTACTGCATGAACGGCGCTAGTTTTTGTTCTGTTCGAAAAGTCGAAACGAATGTCAAAAGCAGTTCATTTTGATATGCCAAATATCATTGTTTACGAATGTTGGTAATTTTAGACAGACGCCAAAATTCTGTACACGGACACAAACAAAAGAATTGTAAAACCAGTTTTGTATATATTGCTCACAAAAAGTGAAAGATAGTATTGATGTATGTAAAAGTTTCGTTGTGGCTAGCGCGCATGTCGCGCTAGCCAGGTTCTGAGATCTATCCACGATCTCAGAACCGCAGGCAGCGAACATCGGCTGCAAGCCTGCAATACCGACGACGTCATCCGGTAGACATCGACTTCTACGCCAACACGACGTAGATACACGTAACGTCGTCAACCGCAGCAACGTCATCTGCTGCCAGAATGGTAAGTTAAATGCGTCTTCTTTTTTCTCTCACATTATGAATATTATATTTCGCATTTAATCCCTGATAAACTGTTCTTCTTGTATATTTTTAACAATGTTTGCGTATTTTGCATTTTGTAACTGACCTGTTTTAGACCTGATGTAACCGTGCATTCAGACTAGTTTCTGCTATTCATTGGCTGCCTTTATTAGCTGCAGAAATCACGTTTCCAAGTATAAGTGTTCTGTTGGTGTTTTATTGACAAGATAGTTGTGAAACCGGACGTTCTGTAAATATTAATGATAAAAAGTGAAAAATAACGCTGGTGATGTGTGCAGTTTCGTTCATACGTAAGCAAGCATCAGCAGTGCAGTCATCCAGCCGACATCCAATCCTACCTTGAAATGGCGTAGATACGTTGTGCTGTCGTCACCCCCATCATTACCTGCTGCTAGACTGGTAAGTTTAGTAAACATGTTTTTTGTCAATAAGCGACATAGAAATACTTTTCGACTTCTGATAAAAACGTTTGTGTAGTCGACATTTTTATCATCTGTTTGTGTATTTTGCTGTTTGCAATTGACCTGTTTGACATATGGTGCACTGTGTCACGCACATTCAGTTTTCATCGTTGACTGCCTATGTTGGCTGCTGAAATCTTTTTGTAAAAAAAAATAAATGTTTTATGCTTGTTGGTTATTTGTGGTCAATGCAATAGAAAATCCAAAAGTTTTGCAAGTATTTTTGATAGAAACGCTGATGGTGTGTACAGAAGTTTTTTCCACAGCAAGTTTCATTCACACATCAGAAGACATCGACTACCGTGCAGTACTGTTTTTGCGCTAGCCCGATTCCGGATATGCACAATGTCGGACCGGTAAGCAGCAAATATCGGTTGTGAGCTTGTCATGTAGCCTACACGACGTCATGCGATCGATATGAAGTTCTGCCTTGAGAAGGCGTACATCCGTCAATGTCGCGTCGTCACTCGCGTCGTCACTTGCTGCCGGACTGGTGAGTTTCATGCGTGTGTTTTTTTTTCTCGGTAATTGTAGATGACACAAAGATGCCTGTCACTTTCTGATAAAACCGTCTCTTTGTCAAAATTTTTTATCGATTACTGTATGTTTTCTTTTTCGACAGACATGTCTGGTATAAAATGCAATGTGGCAATATGTAAATTAAGATTACTTTTTTCCACTGACTGCTTGTGTTTGCTGCATAAATGGTTTTAAAAAGAAGTATTTTGTTCGTGATCTGTTGACACGATAGTTGTAAAACTATAGGTTTTCTAAATATTGCTACTACAGAGTGAAAGATTATTAATATTGACGATGCGTGCAGATTTTTCGTTTCGTGATAGTACACGCGCAGACTGTGCGAGACTGTGCTGTGATGACATCATCCGGCCAACACAAAGTTCTACATCAGCAAGGCGTAGACCTGCGTGACATGATAAACTGCATCGTAACCCGCTGTCGGACTAGTATGTTTATTGCAAGTGGTTTCGTCTTTCAGTAACCTTAGCTGCAAAATATACCTTTCAAGTTACACTAAAAATTTTTGGTAGATTTTATTGTCATTGCAGAACGTCAGTTCCTCTAAGCACACGTAACAATAATGTAATACCCTTCCAACAAGCTGCATTGTGAAGTATATCTCTATTTAATACTAGAAATGTACATGTAAATGCTGCAGGTACAATAAGCAACCACCAACTCGCCAATCTACACACTGGTCTCAGTGACATTAGGCCAGCGTGTGGAAGATGATCAACATGACAGTTCAAGATATGGAAAACGTTACGCTGCTCTCCATCACGGCAACCAATTTCTCAGCAGTGGCAGCACCATCGGTCAACAAACAGCTACCACAGCGACGGCACCTCGTGTAGAAGAAATCGTCCTTCACGGAATTGCCTTCCTTGACAGTACAGTGAATAAGCACAATGCAATTTACTTTTTACTGTAACTTTGCAGACGTATTAATACACGGTCTGCATTGCAATAGGCTTACACTGCTGACTCTAGACAAACTCAATTTATTTATTGTACTTATGGTTCACTGCGACACGGAACAACAAATGTACAGTAACGTTACTTTGTAAATTAATGTTAAAGCATTAGCCGTTATCGAACATTCGATTACTCGTTATACTTCACAAACTACGCAGCCACTTTCCATCTTGCTGTACAGTATGTGACTGATAATCGGAAAATTGTTACTGTAGGCCTACATACATGTTGTTAATTATTAGCCAGATAGTGTTACCGTGCAATACTTTGCACAATGTTGGTCTGTATAGACAACTATGTTGCAAATTTTGCAATTAGCTGCCTTAAAGGCCAAGTAGCACTATTTTACGTAATCAATCAATACATCAATGTTATAGTGCTTTATCTACAAAAAGTTAGGCCGTTAAAATGTCAGTTAGCAAACTGAGAGGTTTGGATGATTTTGAGTCAGATATAGCTGTTATAAAGCGCTAATTGGCTTCACCAAATGTTAATCTGTCAATACTCAATAATTTTCCCGTTGCTAATAAAAGTTCTATACAGTAAAAAAAAGTTCAAAGTGGACAATTGTGATAAAACTGTGACGTTACAAAAAAAGTATTAGCGTCAACGTAGCATCCAAAAGAATTTGACGCTAGCAGTGTCAACGGAGCGTGGTACCGGGCGAAGGGACTTCGCTTGCATTTCGAAATGTCGCTGTCACACCGCAAGTAGGCCGACTGTATGCCATTTCCATTCACCAATCGCCGACAGTGTCCGACTTTCCGTTCCGGAATGCAAGCGAGTTCGCCGCGCTAAGCGCGCGCTCCTTGACGCTACAGCCACACGCTAAATTTGCACGCTGCAGTACAGGCTGTCAAGAAAGCTTAGTTTAAGACGTCATCATACTGTTCACACACCGTATTTTTTAAAAAAAATCAACTGCGCTTTAGTCTTTTTGGAGTCGCGCGTTAATGTCCAACGGTTTCTTATGGGTTTTCGGCCAAAATTCAGGGTCACGCTGCGCGCCCGTTCGGAGGCCGAGGTTCTCCGTACTACGGGGGCATGTAGCCCGCGTGGCCCCTATTGGAATCTGCGACGAATCTGTGGCTAGCGGTTCACCGTCATCCGCTAGAGGGCGCAACGTGAATTTTTTTGCACCTCGAGATTTCGGCCATTTTTCAAGATATCGTCGCGATCTTTTCGCCCGATCCCCCCAACGTATCTGTGGCTAGCACTTCCCGTTTGGGGGTCAGCCCCCCAAAACGGACGAAAATTTTAAATTGATTTTGAGGTTGGTTTCACTGTACAGAATTTTCCCAGATTTCGTCTAAAGGTCGAGCGTGACCCCATTTAACGATCGCATTTATCTCCATGGGGGTCATCGAGCTAGTTTTCGAGATATTGGAAATTTTCCGTATTTCGCCCCCCACGCGATATCTCCGTCGTTTTTGAACTTTGGCGCACAAAATTTTGTGGTCATGTAGCCCTGCCCGAGGGCTTTCCAAAAGTGTCGAAATACGTGGACAAAAGTTCATCAATTTCGGGAAAGTGGGGGTTTCCGGTTTTCTCCCCCATCGCCATATCTCCGCCGTTTTTAAACTTTGGCCCACAAAATTTTGCGCTCGTGTAGCCCTGCCCGAGGGCTTTTCAAAAGTGTCGAAATATGTAGACCAAAGTTCACCAATTTCGAAAAAAATCGGAATATTTGTCAGAATTTGACATCCCATAACTTTTTTGTTTTTAAACTTTGGCCCACAAAATTTAATATCATGTAGCGCTGCCCGAGTGCTTTCCAAAAGTGTCGAAATATGTGGACCAAAGTTCATCATTTTTGAGACAGTGGGTTTTACGGTTTTCGCCCCATCCCTATATCTCCGCCTTTCTGAACTTTAACCCACAAAATGTTGGGGTCATGTAGCTTTTGATGAGGGCTTTTCAAAAGTTTCACAATTATGTGGACCAAATTTCGTCGGTTTCGAAAAAGTAGGGGTTTTCTGTTTTTTTCCGCTCCCATCGCCACATTTCCGCCGTTTTTGAACTTTGGCCCACAATTTTTTTTCGTTATCGTTACCGTTTTACGTTGCGACTTCGATCACGCTAAGTGTAGAGGAGTTAATATATCGACTCCGTTTTTCGACTTTTTCAGTCGATCTTTATATATATGGATCGGTGATGTCGTTTCTATAGGGGCCCATGCAAAATCAAAAAAAAAAAATTGTAGCTCTGCCATTTCCAAAGCGATCCTTTCCAAATTTAACATAATTATAGGGGACGATAATGTCTAAAAACGCTGAAGACAGAATTTCGATATCGCTCTCCTAGCCAATTTTTTGGCCATTTTCCCAAAAATTTGCATTACGGGTATTGGCTAACTTTTTCCCTAGATTCGATTTTTCTTAAATTCGCATATATTGTGGGCAGCAACAATGCAAGTATGCTGGGGTATTTAAATAAAATCCCTGAGTTTTTTTCTAGCCTGAGAAATATGTTTAACCCTTTTTTGCCCATAAGGCCCTATGCAAAAAAAATTCAAAACCTCATAACTTTTTTCCCCAAGTACAATATGTCCGTGACTGACCCCCGACAGACCACCATTTAATAAAACAAAAAGCCCAGCTGTCGCTAGGATAGCCGACCGCACTGGTTGTCAGTGATTTATAACCGCTTAGTGCTTGAAACATTCCGCTAAAAATTGCGGCCAAACCGCTGCAGATGGACATACGGTTACTACTGACAACCTATAGGAAGTCGCCAGCGCTCTATCCGATGGCACCATCGCCGACCCGCTACGACTTACCGTTTAGCCACAATACATCCATGACCGACGAACGACAGACCACCGTTTAGCGAAACAAAAAGCCCAGCTGTCGCTAGGATAGCCCACTGCACTGCTTGTCAGTGATTTTGACCGTATCCGAGTTATGGCCGCTTATAGCTTGAAACTGCTGAAAATTGCGGTCAAACCGCTGCAGATGGAGATATGGTTACTACTGACAACCTATAGGAAGTCGCCAGCGGCCTTTCCGATGGCACCATCGCCGACCCGCTACGACTTACCGTTTAGCCACAATACATCCGTGACAGACGGACGACATACGGACGAAGGACGACAACCATGCCAATAGCTTGACCGTTGCTCAAGTACGATCCGCTAAAAACGCGCAATACCACACCAGATGGTGGTCTGTCCGCAAGCTGCATCGCAGACCCGACTCCGATCACGCTAAGTGTTTACTTTAGTCTCATGGGTATGCCTACCGTTTAGTGCATCCCTTTTTGGGGCTTCTGTTCGGCCAATCATGCTGCACAATGAACATGTTGTGTGTGCATTCGTGTTGTAGGTTCGTGAATGATATGGCAACCAAAGCAGTAGCAGCTGTATGCAGTACCTGCAGCCTTTTTAGAGCCGCTGCAACCATTAATCTTCCATGAAAATACATCGTGTTAAAATGCGTAAAATGTGAAAAATTTAAACATCTCGCCCAAAGATGGGCCTAGAATATGTAACGCAAGATTTACGTAAATTACGTCACTACGATGACATAAAATGATAAGTAGGTAACGATAATTGTAAACATACAAGCTGTTCCAAAAAAACGGCACAAAGTTAATGACACCATAATTTTGCAACCGTACGTCACAGAGTCATGTGGTTTTTAGCAAAATGTTTCGAAAAAATTTTTTTACGTAACTAAAGTCAATATTTAAATACAGCAGTTAAATATTCTTTGTTATTGCCGCTGGAAATTGAACTGTGCTAAAAAGTATTACCCTCGACACTGCGGTCCATAAAAACATGCCAGTTTTATTTTTTGAATAGCTCTGTGAAACATTGGCCGATTTTAATAAATTTTGGCAGGCAATATTAAAAAAAACTTGACGCATGTGTCTTTAGTTTTGGTTACCTCGCTCTAAGGTTGTCGCTACACTACCGTGTGAAATGCAGTGGTCACAGTTTGGCCAATGACATCAATGAATTCCTACCGGGTAGTGCATGCTTCAGCCCAGAAAATTACTGAAACCACAAAATCACTAAAAATTTGTTGCTTCGTCTTTATTTTAAAACTGTACTGGTAAGTCGACAAACTGAAATGATACATCAACAGCGAGTGGGCCGCTTGAGCCATGCAGTTACTGAACGTGCTGTTGGCAAATGGTGTCAATGTCTACCACTTGCGTTTGTGCTGCAGGAGGACATTTTGAGCAGATGCAAAAATGAAAATGATGTGATGTGACACGTGTGACTTTTTGAGTGATAATAATTATTGTCAATTGCGTTTGTCGCTATTCAGTTAATAATTTCTGAGGCGATGCATACGCTACGCGGTATGAATTCATTGATGTCAATAGCCAAACTGTGACTACTGCATTTCACACGGTAGTGTAGCGACAACCTTAGAGCGAGGTGGCCAAAACTAAAGACACATGCGTCAAGTTTTTTTTCTAATATTGCCTGCCAAAATTTATTAAAATCGGCCAATGTCTCACGAAGCTATTCAAAAAATAAAACTGGCATGATTTTTTTATGGACCGCAGTGTCGAGGGTAATACTTTTTTGCACAGTTCAATTTTCAGCGGCAATAACAAAGAATATTTAACTGCTGTGTTCAAATCCTGACTTCAGTCATGTAAAAAAAAATTTTAAACATTTTGCTGAAAAACTGCTTGACTCTGTGACGTACGGTTGCAAAATTATGGTGCCATAATCTTTGTGCCGTTTTTTTGGAACACCTTGTACTGTCTTTTGGCGTTGAATCGCATGTGTTGTGTCCTGATTTTTATTAACGATACTATGGCAAAACGCAGTGTTATGTTTTTGCTTAACATTTGTGTAAATATTCATTAACTAAAACACGTTTATTACATACTGTTTTTTGGCGTGGTTTTCCGGAAAAAATTTGGGAGTTACTGTGTTTTGGCACATACGGCCCGACGTTATTAATGAGCAGATGGCCGTCAAACTTGGCGTGCTGATGCAGGACCAACGACTGATACCCAAAATAATTAAAAGTCATTTGTGTCAAAAATGGGAGTTACGGTGTTTTGCCTTTGTACGGCAATGTTGTCAAAGGCAGCAGACAGGTCAAGAAGACAGAGACATGATACTTGTTGTGAACCAATGGTATTGACGAGATAATCGCGAATGTGCAGAAAAGCAGTTTTAGTGGAATGATGTTCAAATTAGGCAAACTGGTGTGGATTAAAAAAATTATTAGATGTTAGGTGGGTGGTTAATCTAGATTTTACAACACGTTTAGTTGTTTTAGAGATGACAGACAGGTTGGAGATAGAGCGGCAGTTTGATAGATCTTCAGTGTTTAAGTTAGGTTTTTTAAGTAGAGGAGATACAACAGATTTTTTTAGAGTAGAATAAAAAGTATCAAAGCTAAAGGAGAGGTTGATGATATTAGTAATAGTAGGAATAAGAACAGAAAAAACATTATTTAAGGAGTCAGGTAAGTATTGGATCCAAGTCAGATTGCTTGTTTGGACAACTGGACAGGATCTTAGATATTTCAGATTCAGTAGCCGGCTTAAAAGTCGAGAAGTCTGGAGGTGTAGCCGTGGGAGAAGGTGAGTGTGGAGAAACAGGAGTAATGTTGTTGAGCAGGGAAAGATGAAGTTCGGAGATTTTATCAGCAAAAAATAAAGCGAACCTATCGGTAAGTGAACTGGCTGAGGTAAAAATAGGTAAGGGTAAAAAGAAATTACGATGTAAAAAATTATTGACAGTTTGCCAGAGATATCGAGGATTAGCAGAAAATGAAAAAAAACAAGCTTGAAGTAGTACTGTTTTTTTAAACGAAAGAATTAGACTGTGATAGTGGTTTTGCAGAGACTTAAAGAAAAACCAGTCAAAAAAAGAATGTGTGCATTTTCAGATATTTTCGGCATGACGGACAGAATATCTAAAGACACAAAGAGCAGGTGTGAATTACGATGCAAATTTAGAGTGACGTCTGGAAAGCTTGGAAATGACCAATGCTTGTTTGTCAAGGAGTGCAGAGAGAGTGGAATTGTAGGCTGGTAGAAGAGAATCAATAAGTGTAGAAGGATTAGTTATAAAATCTGAAGATTGGAGACCACATACAAAAGAATCAATATTAATAGAGTAAACTCGGCGGAATGAATGATGTGTAGGAAAAGGTAGTGGAGTAGGTGCGACAGACCGTTTAGTAAAGATAACGAAGTGATCAGCTGGGGAACAGTGAGACATAGAGAGAGATAGTGCAAGAGAAGTGTCCGAAAAAATAATAACAAGGTCAAGAATGCGATTGTGATTATAAGTGGGAAAAGTTACATGTTGCCTGAAATTGAAGGAGGAGAGGAGAAAAAACTGAGATGTGAGAAAATCAGTGTTATTATCAATGTGTATATTAAAGTCCCCATTAATGATGAACTCCTGAGGTGTAGTAACAGCCAGAGACAGAAAGAAAGAAAAATCATCAAGAAAGACAGAGAAAGGCTTAGAGAAAGGTGAAAACTGTGGAGGACGATAAATATTGAAAAAAGACAGTTTACTATGATGTAATTTGATAGTAATAGAGCCGTGCTCAAGGAAGAGAACTGCGAGTAAGCAAGCAGTAGGTAGCTTTGCGAAAGGTTCCGGATAAGGAAGCCAGTGCCACCGCCGATAGCTGAAGTATTGCCAGATAATGACCGAGGAAAGTTGACTAAGGTATAGTTAGATGGAGTACAATGGAAAAGTTTAGTTATGGTGGTAAAAGGTTTGATCCAGGTTTCAGTGAGACAGACAAGATCAGCATGATGACAGTCAATTAGGTCAGAGACAACGGCAGAATGAACTGGTTGTAGGATAGAGGAAATATTATGAGTACAGACAGTGAAGTTAGTAGGTCCAGGATTAGATTTAATGTCGCCAGAGAAGAATAAAAACAAAGATAAAAGGATTATAACAGTACTGGATACGTAAGCGAGAGAAGATTAGACAAAAAGAAAATGAGGTACGGGTTAAGTGTGAGTATTGTTGACAGGCAGTGTGATACAAAGAAAGGTGAGAAACTAAGGCAGATGAAAATGATGACGTGCCCTGATAATGTGACAATGACGCTATGATAAAAAAAGTGATGAGACAAGCGAGCAGATGCATGATGAATGATGAACAAAGTGCGATGTGATAGTATGGTGAGGTGAGCGATAATATTCTGAAAACAGATAAGGAAATAAAATTTAAACTACACGTAACTAAAAACTATTAAAATATTAAAATATACTGCAAGTAACTGTCAAAGTTTAGACGTGAGAGAAAAGCCTAAAAAATTATCTTTGTGATGCGAAAGCTATATAAACAAACTAATCTAACCAAGAATATTTAAGGGGCGCAGTATGACGCTCAGTCCATAGAGGGACAATATTCTGAGGCACACCCTTAGCCGTCAAATCAGTAACAAGTCGTGTTTTGTCAGCAAAAGTTTCTATGTGCTTCCTAAAGTACGAACAAAAGAAGGTACCACAACTGCTTTTTCGTAAGCCTACTACGTGAGTAGGGCACCGGAATATACTTCTCGTTAATCCAAACGTTTTTCAGCACAGCTAGCGGGCCGTGTAGCAGACGACCGTAAACTAGCGCATACGGAGGAACATTGGTTGTTTCATTTCGTGACTCGCGAAGCGCCCACAAAATGTAATCAATATAACGATGCCACGATTTTGGATATTGCTGGGCAACTTTCGATATCATCGCTTTGATTGTGTCGACGGTACGCTCGACGGTGTTCGCCTCAGGGTGTCTAGGTGTGCACCATATTGGGAACAGCCTATCCGATATTGGGCAAATTTTCCTGTGAAATTACTGGCTCGGTCGCTGGTGATCTTGGTAGGCAGGCCAGTGAATTGCCACAGAGACAGCATAGCTTCACAGCAACTTTTGGCTGTTAAATTGCGAAGGGCTACGGCATGTGGAAATCGTGACGTGTAATCGAGAAAGACGAGACAATAATTGTACTCGGTCTTGTGATTAAACAATGGCCCGAGTGCATCGACGTAAAAATGATTGAAAACTGGTTCGATTGAAACCACGCCCCCTACGATCGGCACCCTATCGCAATACGTGACCGGGGCACGTCTTTGACACACCTCGCAGCAGCGACAATGTTCGATTACGTCCTTGCCTACCTTGAGCCAAGTAAAGTTTAACCCGATTTGTTCCTTCGTACGCCGAACTCCTAAGTGGCAACCTAACTTGTTATGACCCAACGGCAATAACTGGGCGCGTCAATTTTTTGGTACCACTAGACTTTCTACCGTATTTCCTAAGATTTTGATTCGGTGAAACAAAAAACCGTTTCGCAGAAAATAGCCACCCTTATTCTGTTTGGCAAGATGAAAGGCACCCTGCAACGTTTCATCCGCGCGCTGTTTATCTGCCAACTTATTGGATGATTTTGAGGTTGTGTTGGGTAGCAAATTATCAAGGGGCAAAACCTCGGACTGAACATCATCGTGACCCACATCGGCATCACGACTAGTCCTATCACTCGTTTTCGGCATATATGATACACCGCCAGACACTTGATCAGTGGGTGAACCCATGGGGTAAAGAGTTTGGTCTTCAACTGGAAACTGACTTGCATTGGAACGTATCCCCGGAACGTTTAACAGTTTACAATAATTAGCTAATGAAAGCAGGCAATCATAATTTACATTTTCGCACACCACAAATTTCAATGGTAATGCCATATCACAATCTGTAAGACTAGCATACAGTATAACTAATTTACCAAAAGACACACTACCATCAAATCCATGCAGTTTCACTTTGCCTACTACATTATACTGCAAAGACTCAACAAGTTTCTGTTTTAACACAGACAATTGAGATCCAGAATCAAACAGACTGTTTACTTTTACAACATCACCGTTATCATCTTTCACACATAAATCAACGAAGTAAAATGACGCATCACTGTCAGCAAAAAAACGATGCATATCGAACTGAGTATCGGTCATATTGACATTTTCTCTCACGTTTGCTTCATTAATCACACTGCATTCACACTCATCAAACAATGACACCATGTTTTTAACATTCACATCTTCATCATCACGTTCATCAAATACTTCATCAGCACAAGCGTCAGTCATTGGTTTAGATTCGCCATCGCGCTTAGTGGAAATATCAGGTGATCTAGCACTAGGCCAGTCATCAATTTAAGTGCCTGCTGGCTTCGCATAGTCCTTTTTTCTGAATTCCACCCTGTAGTATTAACTGCATTAGCAGCCCCGGCACCCCACGGCCTCGTCCATTCACCTGGTTCCGCCCCTCTACTGACTGCGACTGTGACTGTGACTGCAGCTGCGACCCCGGCTGCGACTGCGACTGGGGTTGCGACTGAGGCGGCTGACCTATATACGTCGCACGCGCACAGGTGTCCGGGCCAGGTCCGACTGTCGCTATATACTCGTCCACGAGCTCAGCTAGCCGTGACGGTTTTAGCCAGCTGCCGGTATCTGCTGCTACCTGATTATTCTCTACAGGTAACACGTATCTCAGACACTGATCTGACAGAAAAGATTTTTATGCGGTCAGAAATTAACAAAGGCACGAGAGTCTCAAAATCTTTCGCCTTTCTAGGTTTTAAATACTGCCGCAGCAAACCGTCAAGCTTGGAAGGAAACAAAATACAAATGTCATGAGTCTCTTTTCGAAGATTATTAAATCTCGTGGAAAACGTTTTAGCTGTCAGTCCATATTTTTTTTCATTACGGCATCTTTTATTTTTTTATAACTGTCACGTTTCGTCAAGTCTCGACCAGAGCACAGAGCTTTAGCGCGCCAAGTCAGATATTTAAAAATCAGTCGCGTCTGATACTTAACGGGTACGCTCAAATTTGCAAACTGAGTTTCTACCCCACGAAAGTAAGCGGGTAAGTCAGTAGCCTCCTCAGGCTGCGAGCCAATTACTTGCGCTAGTGCATCGCCGTAGCGTTTGAGCATTTTTGTCTCATCACTGTCCGCAGTCGGTTTATAAATAAAGCTCGGTGGCTTTCAGCTTTCCTTCCTGTTTTAACTTTTTCCTTTCGAACGACAACTTTACCATTTCAAGACGCTCCTGCATTTTTAATTTGTGATCTTCTTGCACTAATCTCTGTTGCTCCTGTACGAACTTCTGTTTTTCTTGTTGTTGCTCAAATTCTATTTTTGTTTTTCAAGCTCTTGTTCTTGCTTTTTTTTACGCTGCTCTTGTTCCAACTTTTGCATTTCAAGCTGCATTTCCATCTGTTTGAGCTCCTTTTTATGAGCCATCCGCTGTTTTTCTGCCTTTGGATCTACTGCGCGCACCGCTCCAGGTGGTTCAATCCCTTGGGCAAGTAGCTCTGCGTATTTATTTATCAATTCCTCTTGTGTCCAGCCTAGTACTACCTCTTCAGCATAACCGTATCGCAATAGCAACAGGCGTAATCTGTCGGAAAAAGATTTAGTTACGGCGGTCTTCTGAGTTGTTGTTAGCGCGTCCATGTCTTAGGTCACTGGGTCACGGTCACTGTCACGTCGCACACACACGAGTACGATGACAAATATCAGAGTACCTACCTACAGTACGCTCACTAAGAAAACGTATAACTTAGGCACACACACGAACTGTGCAATAGGCCCGAGACCAGAGACAGCAACGGCCTATACCTCGTTGACCAGTAGAAACATTAACGCTATTTTCATAGACTACACGAAGTACAAAAAACAGTTACCAGCCAGAACCTTTCAAAACGGTTAGATTATGCGACATATAGGAACAGTTATACACACAAATAAGCCTGATATATTGACTACTAATATAATCATTAATTCAACGCAAGAGCTACTGAGTAACTAATCAATTTCTAAGGGAACACTAAAATCTGTAGCCCAAGAATCTACATATCTGCAACTCTGCAAATTCCACTTCTGACACCACTATGTCGCGTTTAACCCCTTAGCTCTTGTGAAGTGTGGTGTGGTGATTTTGTAAACGTGGGCAGGTCCCAATGAGGCTTGTACATTAAGACGAATTTTTGTAATGTAAAAACACAAAATATAATTTCAAAGTACAAACAACACGCTAATTACAGGCGACAAAATAACACAGAAAAACGAACGATACGCAGTTCGGCGCCTCCGGAGTTCACGGTGGCTACAGCAGCAGCTTCGCGGTCTCAAACGGCACAGAACGTTCCTCGGTAGCTTCACCAGCGTCGGGACCCAGGAGTGACGACGCAGACACAGCGAGTCCACAAAAGCTTCGCGACAACCAGGACTGCGACACGGTACATAACGTGAACCGGTAGCTTCACTGGCGTCAAGGTCGACATACAGACACGGCGAGTCCGTGGGAAACACCATCAGTTACTTGACTAACGTAAATACTGCCATTTTACCGGCAAAACAGAACGACCAACGTGTTCACACTAACTGCAGCGTGGCGACCTTACGTCCTTCACGCGTTGCTGGCCCAGCGCGCAGGCCCGAGCTGGCCGCTGACCGCGTGACGTGGACGCGACGTCATGGTTAAACTGGACTTTGTCAATGCGTTCAATACTCTCTATAAATCAGATGTCCTGTTGTCAGTGCATAACCAGCTTCGCGATTTGTACTGTTTTTGCTTTTCATCATATTTTCAACTGTCTTTCTTGCATTTTGCTTTCACACTATTTTTCGCAATATGGGCCACAACAGAGCGATCCACTTGGATCTTTCCTCTTTTGTCCAACTATTCATCATCTGCTCGCATTGCCACAGTTTGACCTTACACACCGTGGTCAGCCACCTTGTCGTGGTAGTAGGGCTTTGCACCGATGACCCAAAGTTTTCTGAAATCTGGAAGGTAGGAGCTAACTAAGAGCTGACCAAACCCGTCAGAGCAGATTTGCTACACGTTATCAGTGCTTTTGTGCTGGTTTCGGCTTCGCAGCTGAGTACGGCTTTACAGCCATCTATTTACGGCTTCACAGCCGTCTACGGCTTTATAGCCGTTACCTGTAACTTTGTGGTTACATTCGGAGACGAACATTAGGCTGAACTGATACGGCCTTAGCGCTCGGCAGGTGTAAAAGCCTGCCCACAGAGGAGATAAAGTAAGGTAAGGTTAGGGGCCCCAACAGAGCGACCCACTTGGACCTTTCCTGTTCTGTCTTACTATTTACTATGGTACCTGGACGAGCTCACTCTGGCAGGCCATCAGAGTAATGTCAGTACTAATCATTGCTAATCCATATATTCGCTCATCTGTATCTGTTTGCGTGGCTGTCACTGCCGTTCTTGGCGCCCCTTTGTTTTACGGGTCCGTGTTAGATGACACATGGTCAGTTTGTTGTGCGGAGTTGACCCGAGCAGTGGGCACTTTGTCATTGCTTAACGCCCAGGATACGTTGCTGCTGCTACGGGTATCATTCAGCGTACCAAGGTGTCACAGCTTTAACGCTGGGACATACGAATTCGTTTAATTAAAGCTCCTGCCTATTTACAAGGCCTAATTTACTCTTAAAAATTCCTAAAAGAAGCTCAAACACGCACACAGCAAATAAAGATCACGTTTTTCTTATACATAAAATCAAGAAAGACAGATGCACATATACAGCGATATAGAGGACGCCAAAACAAACTAGTTACAAGCAATTTTCTCTCGCGCTTACAACAGCCTGTATCGACGACAGAACAGAGAATCTAGCAAATTTCAACAGCTTAACAAAACAACAGCAATTCATGTGCTGACAGCAGCTAACAGATCACGGGAAATTACAACAGTACAAGTAAACAAATCAAAAACTCTCGGAGTCTGAGCGAATGTGCGAAATAAGACAAAGTAACGCCCGTACCAATGACAACCACGTCACAGATACGCCGTAGTTTCAACTCACGGCCAGATTCACCTGATAAAGCTATAATACAGCACACTACACCGTGGTCAAAAAAAACGCAACTCACGGTACCGATCACCGTGTAGCAGTCGACGGCACCCCGCGACAACTGCAGCAGCAAGAAAAGTTCACAGCGACGGCAGCGCGCTGGAACGGCAACGTCAAAACAAGCAGCGACGACGCGCCAGCGTCAGTTCGTTCAGCAGTCGGCGGCGCCTTCCAACGACGACAACAGCATCAAAAGTCCACAGCAGCAGCGTCACGGCTGGAACGATGGCGTCAGAACAGACAGCAGTACAAGCAGAACAGATGGCGGGACAAGCACCAGCTTCCCGACGCAGTTTCACGACTGGATCTCGACTCGATGTCGACTGGATCCCGAATGGATTTCGACCAGTTCCTGACTGGATTCAATCAGCTCCCGAGTCGATTCGACCATTCCCCGACCCGTTTGCCTAACAAGCGAGCGCATAACAATAACTCATCCTGTCGCAAAACAGTCTAACATACTAATACAAAGTGGGGACTACAACGAAAAAAATACCACGAACTGAAAAACTAACAGCTAATCCCACTATAACATTCGCTAGCAGATACACACTGCACATAGCTTACAAAAATAGCTTACGTATAAACAGCTATCTAACCAATGACAGCAAATAGTTGTCCTACAACTATCTAGCGTAACAAAATACTAGCATCTACTTTAGCGCCGGATACCAATCCACGGCAAACTGGATGCGAAGCCAGACACGTGGCTTCAAAACTGCTGTATCGTACAGCGATGCTTTCACTAGCGTTTCAAACCAACAACTGACTGCTAGTCAGTACAGTCTTTGTCAACTGGTCCCGATTTTTGCCGCGCAAAGCGACCGAGATCAACAACTGTCTGTCGCGTTTCAAGTCATATGACAGCGGTTACACGCATACACGAGTTCACAGAAAAAACGCGTGCTGAAACAAGCAAATACAAAGGGTACAAAAAAAACACAATTACTCATAAACACAAATAGGCAAATCGCGTAGGGAAAATCGACGCGAATGACCCATGCGTACTAATTATACGATGCAAAGCAGGCCTAGTTGAAATTCAACCCTGACACGAGAGTTCGGCATTTGTTGAGATGCTCCCTATCTGTTGACCATTTCAGTTTCGCGTTTTTTGTTGCTACTTTTAGGTCTGCTTTGAGTCACATTTTCAACACGGACATCTCAAACATCCAGTGGCTGCAAGCAAACTTGCCAATTCGACAAGGTGGTCTGGGTATCAGACAGGTGCACTCGCTTGCACTTCCCGTTTTTTTGGCCTCGGCTGCAAGCACCTCTGACCTCCAGACACAGATCTTGTTATCGGCTGCTTGCCCCACCGATACGTTCTTTGAGACTTAGTTGGCAGCTTAGCAGAATGCTCACGACTCGTGTTTATCCTTTGCAGCTGTATCGGACAAGCAGTCGTTCTGAGATTAGCCCGGCATTTAATCTGCTCGAGTTCAGGTAGAAGCACACTATTCTTAGCCACAACAGAAAACCCGCTTCCTT
>Ga0209367_1000192_pt1 | contig 49930 bp, 35 predicted proteins | sample WorMetLIZISLAND2_FD_187412 | JGI IMG/M metagenome (GOLD analysis project Ga0209367, IMG submission 187412) | Marine gutless worms symbiont microbial communities from Max Planck institute for Marine Microbiology, Germany - Olavius geniculatus... ... | reverse complement strand
ACCTGGACCCCCCCAGCTCTGAAAACCTGGCGCCGCCCCTGTAGGTTACTATTAGTCACTAATAGGAAGTTGTACACTGGCGCTCGGTTGGCGCCGAACTCAATGACCTTGAATGACCTTGAACGCCAAAATAGGGAGTTTTATGGATTTTTTGGCGATTTTGGGCTGAGACACAAGTCTATACCTTTCACAGTGTGGCGCCACGGAACTATAGTTATGCGATCCAGATAGAGAATTTGGTATTTGTATATTAACTTAGCGTGAACACCCCAATTTTTAGCTAAACTACTTAAGCAGAACTGCTATACCCTTTCGGGCGTCTCGTGAGCATTAGCTCAAATTTCTTGTCAGGGTAAACTTGCCAAAAACCGTAAAATAACGACTTTTGTGGAGTACTGCTTTTTGATACCCTCATGCGCAGGTTTTCTTTAACCTAGAAGGTCGAGACTTGGATCGTTGAAATCTACGTTCAATGCTGAAAATTACGCATGCAGCTTGTCTTGATCTATCTGTAGTGAATTCGGCGCAATTTGCTCTTGAAATGTGTCTTGCAGCCAAAAATCGCAAAAAAATCCATAAAACCCCTATTTTGGCATTCAAAGTCATTCAAGGTCATTGAATTCGGTGGCAATCGAGAGCCAGTGTACAACTTCCTAGTAGTGATTAATAGTAACCTAGGCCCTACCAGGTAAATGGTTTAAGCAGGGTGTGCAAATGTAGTGGCACGTTGTGGCTAACTTATGACTGACGACAGACGACAGAGAGACAGATCACACTACGGATAAACATGTAGGAATAGGCGATTCCGCTTAATAAAGGAGGTAACTACTAACTGCTAGTGGTTGTCGTGTTTTGGTGAAGTCTGAGTGGGTTGGTTGTGAACTGAACATTAGGACGTGAATGCAGTTGACAAGAACGGATGGACCGCGCTGCACTTTGCAGCGTTTCACGGACGTCTCGGTTGCGTTCAGCTACTGCTGCGTTGGGGTGGACGTACTGATGACGTTGAGAACTCTGGTTGCACTGCAGGTTTGTTAAACATATTTGCCGATTAACTGCCTTTGGTTGGTGGCATGGCATAGCAGTAATGTTTTGTGATGTATCAACAAAGTTGCTTTACGCCACGCCTGCTTAGTACTTGGATGGGTGACTGTCTGTGGGCAGGTAAACCATCTCAATACGAAGCCAGCCAGCTAGGTTGACTCGGCCTTCTACCCTCCGTGGGATGGTAAAATGAGTATCAGCTTTCTGGCTGAGTAGTAATAAATGGCGATGGTGAGTGTAGTACTGCAGCAGCCATTTTAGGTGGATTTGAGGCTCAAGCTGATTTCCTTTTGGTCCAAAGGTCGGTGGCTGCCCAGCGCTTGTGCTGCGCTCATCAAATGAACCGGCTGAACTCTCACAGACTAACAGTGTGCACTGCCAGGATGACAGCACCATAAATGTTGTCCTGGCTGTTACTGTTGCTGTTACTGTTACATTACACAATATATGCAAGTTGTCAGTGCTGCTGCATGCAAGATTTCCTCTCTTTCTTTTTTCTTTCTCTCTCTCACTCTCTTTCTTTATGTGTGTGTTAACGGTATCCAGTGTAGGAATTAGCCTCAATACTAGGGGGTCATATGTTGAAGTGAAAACTTTGGCATCGTATTTGGTACTGGGGCACGAGCCCTCTCGACCTCAAATTGTTAGATTTTTATGCCACCTTAGAGTTGCACAGACTGACATTTGACTTCATATTTTTGTGTGTCACCTTTTAGTTTCTGTTAGTTTCATGCCCCGCCCCCTCTTACTCGATGCCACTGAGTTTAGATTAAGATACTGTGCTGACAAAAGCGTATGCAAGTGCAACATATGGGATTATTATCTGACTTCAAAGACAAAGTCCAACTAAAGGGTTAAATACATCAAGAAGAGGATTAAGAGTTAGCATTTTTCAGACACTTCTCATTGTCTCTATATGAGCACGTTTTTATGTTTTCCAAACACTTTACCATAAGTTTAAAAAAAAATTATTTAGGTAATGGATGTCACAAGAGTTCTGAGACACAATCAGTAATTCCACCCTTGTGGACAGACTAAACTGTTTACACTCTCTGGAAAAGTGGCTGTCGTTTTTTTCTGACATGTTTCCATTTCTACTTTTTAATATTTTCTTAGTGGCATGACTTTGATCAAAAATTGAACTATTAGCGTGTTGTCAGTCATTAAAAAATTTAGTGATTGATTTGTGTGATCAATCACTGATTTTTGCATAGAAGCTGTTTAAATGTTTGTGTTGCACTGTGAGAATATTTGACTTCATTACTGCAGCATGCAGAGCATTTGTTTGCGCAGCTCATCTGTCGGCAATGGAAGGTCAGTTGGCATGCCTCAAGTTTATTGTCAGCGAGTCTCGGAACGCCACCCATGTGCTCGGAGCACGGAACAACAATGGTGAAACGCCAAAGATGCTTGCCGAGCGTTTCTACAAGAACGCTGTCTTTGAATACATCAACAGCATTGAGTGGGAACGAGACCACCCAGAGGAAGCTGAAAGTATGTTGGTTTCCAATTTAGTAATGTCAGTGTTAATTTGGATGTTGTGTTGGCATCACATGCTAGTGTCCAGTGGCGGATACAGTTGTCTGCTAACCCAGCAGTCTCCGTTGACCAAAGGTGGGGGCTGATTGTCGATACCATATATGCGTGCACTACAGACAGTTTGTTTTTTTTTCATCAAAATCCTTAATTTTGGCCCCTCTTTTGTACAAAAAAAACGAAAAAAAACTTGGAGTTTCCATGAGGACCCCACTAGGGGCTCCTCTGCAGACTCTTATTATAGGCCAACGTTTCATGCTGACCATAGCCTGCCCCCTATCTTTTGACAAATTTTTGATCCATCAGAGCTAATATAATGTCAGATACAAAATTTGCTGGTAAGGAGATGAAAGAAATTGAATGAGCCTGAAAATGAAGGCTGGGGCAGTTGCGCTTCATAGAATAGTTTTAAGAACTAGTCAATATCAGCACTCATTTGTATAAGGCTGGTTTGTTTTCATGTGCATTTCGAGAAAACCAATGCCATTAGTACAGGGTGCGGCACAAAAAAGTAGCCCCCTAAAGTTTTTTGATGTTTTCTAAGCAACCATTTGGAATTTTAATGTAAAATTTTACAGTTTTTATTTAGTGAAACCTTCTACATATCTAACTGCCAAATAAAATGTGACTGTTGAAAAACGACAAAGTTATAGACTTTTTAACGTGACTGCATGCCTGTAGACCGATTTTTCAACATTAAAAAATGTTTAAGCTAAAAATGCTATTTAATTTTTGAAAACCGCTTAACACGTTTTTGCTGATGACGTCACAGTGACGTTTTGATAAACAGTAATTTATTTTGTTTATAAGTTATTACTTAATTATCGTTTTTTAAGGCTCACCAGGTTCATCTTCCAGCATAGAGATTGCAATCCCGGGATTCCGAATCTTGGGATCCCGGCCGTTTTCGCCAATCCCGAATTCAGGGATTGGCAGCATCTCAATCCCGGGATTTCGGGATTACAGAAATTAGCTAAAATTGTACTTTTTCGCCTATTAAATGACAGAAATAAGAACTTTTTTGCCGTCTGATGAAAAAAATATTTTATGAGCGCTAGAGCACTACTTCGTGCTGTCGCCGGAAATCAGTATTTTGACAGTCACTATCACTGTTTACAGTTCGGATATATCTTTTGTGGGGGCCGTGTGCATATAATATGTCAACTGGGGATACCAAAATAGCGACCAATCTGTAAGCCTAATCCCGAAATGGGATCCTGGGATTACAAATTTTTCAATCCTGGATCCCGCAGCGCACGGAACAGGCTGTAAGCCAACTGTCCAGATTTTATCACAAAAACCAGTGGCCTCCAAATTTGCTGAATATAAACCCAATACACTATTGCATAGAGAGTGCAATGTTGGAGGCTTACTCCAAGCTTAAAACAAAGTCGAAAACAATCGCTGAAATCAAAGAAGCACTTCAGGTTATCTGGGTCAACCTACCACAAGGACCAATCGACAAGACTGTGAAAGACTGAAAGCTTGTGTTGGAGCTTGGAGCTGGTGGTGGACACTTTGAACATTCACATTGACGATGAATTTGTGGCATCTGATCATTAGTTAACTGTGTTGTTTCAACGATGTTATTGCATTGGTGTAGTAGCTTGAGCATTTTTAATGCTGAACAATCTGTAGGCGGTCATGTTAAAAAGTCTATAACTTTGTCGTTTTTCAATGGAATCACATTTACTCGGCAGTTAGATGTAGAAAGTTTTTTGTTAATAAAGATGTAAAATTTCAAATTAAAATTCCAAACGGTTGCTGAGAAAACAGCGAAAAACTTTTGGGGGCTACTTTTTTGCCATACCCGGTACATACTGTTTTCTTTTGAATTGGCGCAGTATGCTGTATTTAAACTTGTACTCAAAAGCAGTCATGAAATCTGTGCAGACTATTAACACCTAGAACCAAGCAGAAAATTAATTGTACTGCTTGTTATAGATGCGGCATTTCCAGCTCATGCGGCTGCTTATGTTGGTGATCTGGAACATCTGCGAATGTTGGTTGACAACCAGATTGTCAACGTTAATGAGCGTGACGACAAGGGCTCAACACCTGCACATAAAGGTTTGTTAATTGTAGCTGATTAAATAATTTTTCTTATGTTATACAGATGGCCTGATCCAGAGAAGCTTTCAGGTGGCATTATCTGTCAGACATTGCAATAGCTAAATTTACATTCGTGGTAGCTAGCATGATGTAATGACTTATTTCACAGCTTATTGTAGGCCTACAGCTAACAGTATTTCTATTCTGATTTCAGTTTTTTTATTTGAGTTTTTCAAAAGTCATTTTTATCTCATGCTCCAATCTCTAAGGGTTAAAAAAGGTTAAAGGTGATGATGTAGCTCTTAATCGGAAGCCCGTCTCAGAGCCACATAGCATCACCTGCCGTATGGGATCATACAGTGATACCTGCCTCGACACAGGTGCACGCGCCCCGCCTTAACTCCAGCTAGATAGGCCGGTACTCAATTTACCTACCCCAGAGGGATGGAAGGCTGAGTTGATCTAGGTGGCTGGTTACATGCCGAGATATGGTTTACCTGCCCACAGGCAGTCACCCATTGCAGTACTAACCGGGCCCAGCGTACAGTAACTTCGTTGATCAGATCAAACGCATTACCACTACACCATGCCATTATGCTAATATTTTATCTTTTATTCTCTACATCCTACAGCTTGTTCCACTTTCTCATTTCAGTTTTGTTAAAATAGTTTTAGTTCTTTTATGGTTAATCTGTCATATAAAATTGGCAGCTTTTTTGCCAGTTATCCAATGTGAACTTTATTCATATTCTTGCTGTCTGACAGCGGCCGGGCAAGGACATGTCGAGATACTTCAGTGGCTATTGGAGATGGGTGCTGATATGAGCATTATGAACTCTGCCAGTGAAATGCCCAAAGACGTGGCCAGACGCTTTGCCAGACTGGCAGCTGTCAAACTTCTTGAGGATAATCAAGGTCCATTTCCAAATGCTAATTTTTATATGTCTCAAACACTCTGCTATCAGTTGAAGAATCAGAAACTATGGAACGAGTTAGACAACATAATTTTGTGATAGTGATTTATGCACAAAAAAACCAGTTATGTTAATCTGTAAGTCTGTAGGGGTGACATTGTGGCTAGAGATACAAAAAATACATACACTGATATGAAACTGCAGTTGTGCAGAGTAACATGAACGGCAACAGATTTGAAGTTGTAGTTTGCTAGATATCAAGTAGTACAGCAATATATACTTAATGCAAGGTTCATAACTTGCTGAGATACACTTTGCAGTGTATCAGCATATGCACTGTCTTCTAACGGTTAAGAAACAGTTAAGTTTAATTTCACTTTCCTCCACAGTTGATTTAAATAAAATGCAAAAAAAAATTAAATTTTTTCGATTTTCTGGAGTTATACTAAAAATAAAAACGGCACTGTCCGTTGTTATGGCGTGCAGTGTATGTGTCAATACATTTCAGAATCTGGTGATCAAGTACAGCGTTTCAGTGGTGACGTTGACGTGGATATTAACGATGAAGCAATGAATGATCAACATTACACTGTGGTCAATGACAAGGAAGCCCGAGGTAAGGCAGATCAACTTACTGTTAGTTATGAGTTTGATGAGAAAATGTGATATGCGCATTTAAAGCATCAACTCCATCAGCCGATGGAACTTTGGATATTTTTTCCCTTGAAAAAAAACAACTTGCTTACTTACTATCATTTCATTCGAGTTGCTTTTGCAGTAAATGAGTTAGTAAGTAAGTAATTTTATGAAATGCATGTCACACGCTTACAGCAAAAAACATTGTGAAAACTTGAAGAAGAATGAAAGTAGAACGCTTCTTTAGTGAAATTTTCCTGTTGATCGTCGTAGCTTTGCAATGGTTCGGTCGTTGGCAGGCCGTGCCAAGAAGAAGATAGAAGAATTGGAGAAGTTGCTGGAGACTGCTGTGAAGAATTACATGCAACTCGGAGGAGTCTTACAAGCTGATCAAAAACAACTGCAACAATACGAACAGCACCAAACCACCGGAGGGTGAGCGAGAGTGTTGGGACTTATTTATGCCTGTGATAAGTTGCAGTAGGCTGCCAGTAAGTTAAAAACTTACTTAACTTGAATGTGGATTTTAGCATATTAATTAGTTTTAGGCGTTCCATTTAGACTGTTGATTTTACTAAACTTCATAGATGTTTTTCTTCAACGTAAGTGTTTAAACTGTCAGTGCGCTTGGGCAAATTGTTTTCTTTTTAGTTTTTGTTAGGTTGCAGGCTGTAGATGCTTTAACAAGCCTGGAACGTCTTGTTTATGTAAACTTTTTGCTGCAAATTCTTATATCAAATTTGTCAATGTTGTAGAATAAATACTGTGGACTTTTTTCTCATGTTTGGTGTAGTGGCTTTACTGTGTATTGCCACCATGTTGGATATTTTTTCTTTAGAACTGGAGAACAGTGACGTCAGCAAACGAGACCTTAAGAACGTACTTTATACTTGTAACATGTGTGCATGTGAGAATTCTGTTTAAAGGGTGCTTCACAAATTTACAGATTGATTAAATTAGATTGATTGATACTGTTGGTAATTTTGAAATGGTTTTCCACATTTCATCATGCTCTGATAAGTAAAGCATATCAGGAGTACCATTTGCAAAAAGAAGTTAAGAAAAATTAGGGAAACTTTCGATAGTTTTTACGCACGACAGCATGTAATGCTTCGCGCGTCTTAGCCATCGTCGAGGTATCTGTCCGTCTATCCGTCCGTCTGTCCGTCCATTACACCCTGGCACTGTATCAAAACGGCAACACCTAGAATCACGAAATTTTCACTGTTGGCTGCCTCAAGGACTCTAGCTTTTAGTGACAAAATTTCGTGCGCCTAGGTGATGGGTTTCCTCTCGAACGAGGGCATGAAAGTGGGGTACCCCCTGTAAAAAGACGTTATTATGCCGTTATTGGCTCTTACAGTGTGAAAATGGTTGCAGTTAGGTACAGACTTGCTGCAAACCATAACAACCACTGGTGACGTGCTTTTCAGATTTGTCAACATCAATGACCTTGAACGACCTTGAACCTCCAAAAGAGGGGTTTTGGTGAATTTTTTTGGCAATTTTTGACTGCAGCGCACATTTCAACAGTGAATTGCGACGAAATGGCTAGAGATAGACCAAAACAATTTGCATGTGAAATTTTCAGCATTGAACGTAGATTTTAGCTGTCCAAGTCCCGACTCTCTAGGCAGTCGGGAGTCAAAGATGGCTACTCCCCTAAAAGTGGCTGTTTTACTGCTTTGGCGTGAAAACAGTTGCAGATGGACGCAGACATACTGCTTATAATAACAAGCGGCGGTGACGAGCTTTTAAACGGCGTCAACGTCGATGACCTTGAATGACCTTGAACTTCCATACTAGGGGGTTTTAGAGTTTTTTTGCAATTTTTGGTTGTGATGCACATTTCATAAGTGAACTGCACCGACATGATTTTAGATAGATCTGGACAACCTGCAAACAGCAACTGCTAAAGCTGTCGCGCGTCTCATGAGCTTTGGTCAAATTACTTGTAGGTTTAGTTGGATGATGACCTCATTTTTAGAGTATTTTAGACAGTTAGTGTCATATTGATGTTTGCTGTTATGCTGTGTTTGTATGCAGTGCTCAACAGCCGTTGCACAGGTAAGCTTAAGTCATTGTACATGTATGACTCATCTTGTGCTTCCGTTTTAAAAATGTATTTTGGTGCATTAATTTGCTCATAAGTTTTGTTTTAAGTTAATACAACACAGTGTTTATTATTTGTTTGCTCAGGCCTATTTATTTTTTCTCAAATTTTTGTTTTTATTTTGGTCTATACTGCTTCTCTAGTAAAGTGTGGTGGGCATTACTTTCACAGATATGAATATATGTCATAATTCTTGTAATAAATTATCTGGAGATTTCATTATAAAGCCGTCCTAACAGGTCGTATTATGGATGTTGCCGGTCCATCCGTCTGACTGTCCGTTTATCTGTCTTCTCAAAAGCAAAAGACTTTGGAAAGCTGTACTGTGTGTGATTCTGTCAGGGCAGCGGTAACCAATGTGTCAGTTTTTAGCTCTCAAGGTATCATGGTATCTTCAAGGTATCAGACACAGACAGAAACCTTTTAAAATGTCGCAAATTATCTCATATGTAAATGTTTGCTTATGGCTGGCGGATCTCACACGTTTAACGGATTTCGCCCACTGCACACTAGACGCAGTGCAGTAGGTGAGAGTGGGCGGCCGCATACACAGCGTGCGAACATCTTTGCTGGTTTCACGCTAATCCAAGCAGATGGCATCTGAGCCGAAATTTTTTTTCATTCAGTATTATGTTCCGGGCAAAGCTGTATTAATATTAATTTATCTTCTGTAATCGTTGAGACATGACATTTGTAGGAATATGAACGAGCTTGAAACGCAGCTGGAATACGAAAGAAATCGACGCGAGCAAATGGAGTTGAAGCTGGACGAGTACAAGCTTGATAAGGCCTACTTAAAGTCACAACTTGAGAAGTGCTCACCGTCTGTACGATCATTTACTGTTACAGCCTTTCGCTGGTGGATTTGGCGATACATCATACACGTTACACAAATCTTTGAGCAAGTGCTTCGTCATGAAAGTAAAGGGGAGTTTCACCGTTTTAGGCCGCTGATGGGGGATAGTACGTTAAGACTTGAGTGAGTTTATGACAGCTTTTTCTCTAGCTAGCGTTTCTTCGGGCCCAGACCCCGTTCAATAAACTTACCACCCCAGGCCATCTAGGCCTACCTCTCACTATCTATAGATTTGGGGTAAAGTCCCCGAAGAATAAACGGGAAAAGAAGAAAATACAACGGAAGAATAAAGACGATGAGAAGAGGGGAGTGGTTATAATTGATCAGTAGGCCTATATAGGAAATCATATATTGCGTGTCTGATTGTCACGTGACTGACGATGTCACGTGACTCTAATGGTGTCACGTGTCATTTATAGCCTAGGTTGCTGTTGAAAGACTAGCAATAGCTGTGAAAAAGTTAACTAACGAGCGTTAAACGCAGCAGGCAACAGTGCGGCAATGGGATAGATTTCTCGTTCCATACAACGCATTTCCAGTTTGTAATAATTTGTGCAGGTTCACGGAGAGCGTCACGGACAGCTGAAAAAATCCGGAAAGAAGCGAACTGGTCTGAAAGAAGACGGTATATTTGTGAGACGCAACACTGCATGCCAGTCGCAGAGAGCTTAGCCATTCAAAATAGTCTAGAAAAGTATAGCCAAAATGTCATGTAAAATGACTAGTTCCAACGCAGTAGGCTTACGTAATTTGTGAACATGTCGCGATGCCAAGATAACGTACATGTATGGGAAACGGACAAAAAGATTTGCACTATGTAAAATAATTTTTGCACATTTCTGCTGTCGAAGTAGAAAAATACGCCTATGCCGTATACGGCTGTGCAATCCTAACAGTTGGCCTTCAAACTGAAAATTGGCACTTTGATTACTCCTGCAGTGTTGCAGAAACAAAAGACAAACAAACAGCAAACTTCACACCAAGTTTGGTTTATTCTACCGACATACAAACGGACATGGCCGATGTTTGCAACCTTAGCGCGGCTTCAAATCTCCAGACTCCCTAAATAGCTACCAGAAGCGTCGTGACAGGGAGGTATGGCACAATCGCCAACCCCTTTTGGCTGTTAGAAAATTGTCTGAAAATCTTCTTGTTGTTGGCAAATTTTCATCCAAAAAATGCAAAATTGTGGACTAAAAACCCCGATTTTGGTGACATTTTAACGGCAAAATTGAAATTTTGAGCACCCCTAATCTCTGTCAAAAGTTTGCAGTGTTAGCTGTCTGTCGGAAATGTGTTTGTGCAACTTCTGCCCCATCCACGACGCCACACTACTCGACGGCTTGGGTCCTTTCCTATCTTGTTCACGGTACCAGGCTGCGGTTGTGGTGCCTCTAGTCAATTTGCTTTGGCCACGAGTCACCACCTCTGGCAACTTTTTATTTGCGCGCCCGTGTATTTCACAGAAGTTTTAAGAGTTTTTTAAACGTAATAATTAAGTTTCTTGTTGGCATATATTGTATTTTAGATTAATTTAGAGTAATGTGTGATTGACTGTTAACATGTTGAACAGAACTGCGTCCTTTAATGACTGCATTTCGAGAAATGGTTATAAATAAATACTGCGCTCTAACATAGGGGCCTAGCTGTGCGGCCTTTCGAGTTCTACAATTAAATTTTCGTTTCAGTAAATATTACCCAAGTATTTGTTATTCTTGTTTTCAAGTTACAAGAGTTTTCCTCCATCATAAACAGGAGAGCCAAATAGCAGTAACGCAAAATGAAATTTACCTTTTGTGTTGAAAAAATCTAAGAACAGTTGCCAGTTAGCTGCCATCGTTTTTTATGTGCATAGGTATGTTCCCATTGCTGACCTTTGGCCTATTTCAGTTGCTTTACTTTTTTTGCTACAGGCCAAGCATCGGTACTTGTCCGTTGACATCTAATTTTAATTTACCTAATTCATCTAATTCACCCGCACCCGAATTAACTGCTAGAGGTAAGCCTAAGAGTAGTGTTAAGGTTAGGGATAGGGTTGAGGTTATGGTTAGGGTTAGGGTCAGGGTTAGGATTAGTGTTAGCGTTAGCCTTAACAAGAACAATTCGGGTGCAGGTGAATTAACAGACAAGTACCCCAGTATCTAATTAATCAAACGCTTGGCTGCTACTATACAGTGTTAATTGGCACACCGTCCAAGTTCCAAGCTTTAACACCTACTACACGAACACGGTACTTAGCTACATCATTTTCATGCATGCCTCTTGATGGAGAACTCTCAATTCGACTGGTTTCCTATCAACAGCGTAGTAACAAAATTTCTAGAATTTAATTTGCAGAATTTCCGGCTTCATACTGCGGTAGCTTGACAAGGAAAATGTGCAGAACTGTGTAAATTTCTCATACATACCACGTACAAATATTACATTTTTACACATTTTATTCACCATTGTAAGTGACAGACAACACCCAAACACAAACAAGAAAGCCCAGCTTTCGCTAGGGAAGACAGTACGCTACAGCTTATACAGTTTCTGTTGCAGTACTGATCTTCAAGGTCATCCAAGGTGGAAGATTTTCATATCATCTGAAATGGCGTATGCAACTTCCTGTTAATGATCAATAGCAATCGACCCTATCTTGCACCGTTTAGCCACAATACATCTGTTATAGACAGACGGCAGTCGTGCCATAGAGGTTTACAGCATAGCACAAAAATAAAAAAAATTCCACTCAAAGTGAGCGATCGCTCACTTGTGAACGGAGACAAATGCCAGTTAATGTGAATTACGCAATAGAATATTACCTCAACTTAACAAATCTACAAAACGCATAAATCCGGTTAAGTAAAAAGATCAGATAAACAAACGTGCAAAAATTACGAGAGTAAAAACAGTTGGCATTCTGCCAAAAAGTGTTTTCATCGTTCAAAGCCGTAAAATAAAACGCTGTGCGACGTTTTAGGTGGATAGCACGGTATCGCTGCAGCACAAGTAAACCGGCGCCGCCGAAGTGCAGGCTTTGGACTCCTCGACACCGAGCAGCGTGATGTACTTGTTATTGCTGAGAGTCCCACTGATCGGCACCGGGGTCTGAATGGCCTCCTCCTCGGTACAACTGCGTAGATCCAGAGTGGGTGATGGGTCGAAGAAGCTCTTGGGTGTTGTATTAGGTTCTCCCGGCGCCGGCGTCGTCGGCTCATTGCCCGACGGCAAAGCGTCGACCTCGTCGTCGGCAGCGGGAGGATCTCGCGTCGTTACTGTGTAAGGGTGATTTTCGTCGTCGCCGCCCTAGACGACAGAATGGTGTAAAAAAATTCCCTTCCTTAAAACATCTTGAAATGTAAGAAAATGACAAAAATAAAAAAAACGTGTATAAACGTTGAATAAAGAAACGTTCAGCCGTAGGCCTAATTTATTCTAACTCCTCCCTAATGCCAAATGCTGTAGGTGCAGTCTAAGAAAAAATAGGGAGGGGGGGGGGTAGAAAGAGAGACTACTTTATTAAATTTAAATTCAACCGTGTGGTCGATTCAAGTATCACTAGATCTCGACTAAGTGAACTAGCACAGAACCAGTTTCAAGAAACCAATTAAATTAGCAACAAAATAATACCCGGTAAGTATGCCTACAAGTACGGTTCGTTTCTGCGGTTTCAAAAGTGCTTCTCGGAGTTCTTGACGGAATTTTTAGTGAACGTTTTTTAAATGAAAAAAATAACAAACCAACGCTGACAAAAATAACGCGACAGGAATAAAAAAACGTTTGTTACATCTATGCCATGGACGACGTCGTCGTAGTCGTGCTGCGAGGTGTCGTCGATGACGATGGCCGGCAGCGGCATGGTGCGGCGACGTACAGCAGCTACATCCGGTGCTGGGTGCTCGACGGCGGGCTCGAAGGACTGTAGGTCTGCTGCCACTGCCGACGTCCTCTCGACGTCCACGTGACCGTGACTTTTGTCCACCTCATCTCGACGTCGTCTGTCCACCGCCATCTTGTTTCTACGTCGATTGACCCCGCACGCCACCGCCACCACCATCGCAACCACGACAACCGACACGCCGAGCACCACATACAGAGCGCTGGCTGTGGTGACTTCCGTAGACACTTTTGCCTCAGTAGACGCAGCAGCAGGCTCCGCACGACTGGGGACCACGTGCACAGCGATCTGCAGCGAATCGCTGTAAGTCCGGCCGCCTATGACGTTGGACGCCGTACAGCGAAGCAAGTGCCTGCCAATCGTCGACAGACCGTGCCGGCGATGAGTGTTATGAGCATCCAATGCAGGCGTCCACACCTCTGAGATCTCCCGCTCCTCCCAGTAGAACCGGACTTCCGGCTGACCGTCCGCCTCACAGACGAGTTGATCGCCGAGTGCTAGCACGTGTTCCTCGCCGGCGGAGCAACAGTTGGACGGCGGGACGCTGTGGATGCGAACGTTTTTGGCTGACAGCAGAACGCTGACGTTGGCGCTCGACCAATCGAAGACGTAGTAACCCTGCAGCTCTGTTGGACCGGTTGCTGCGGACAGACGCAGATCGAACTGTTTGGTTGGTAGATCGTCGTCAGCGGATCTTAGACGGGCGACGAGCATCGGTCCCTGGTCGAGCGGCGAAGTTTGGATTGCAGGCGACAGGTGATGGGTCCGCAGAAACCGGTCGCCTGCTGGGTCGATCCACGACATCCCGGGGTCAAAGTTCACGGACGTTGTGCCGAGCGTACAGTTGAGTGAGAGGTGTGGCCCGGCGACGGCCATGACGTCAAAATGAGCGAGGACTTGGGTAGTGCAGTGCGGTGGCGCGCCTAGGACCACCAGCTCACAGACCGCCGATGATGCAGCACTGCCATCGGTGTCGTTGCTGGGCGCGCAGAGGTACTGCCCGGCGTCATCTGCCCGCACTGACTTCACGACCACATCCAGTCCTCGACCACCATCATCGTCCACCGTCTCCACGCTGTACCGAGGCCGCCGATCTGTGACGCCATCAGCTGTGATAAATTACGGACGTTTCGTTCCTTTGACGTTGCGATCCAAATTCCTTTCGCCAGTAGCCTAGACGTTTTGCTCCCAAAACGTTTTACCCCTGAGACGTTTTGCCCTGTAAAAATTGCAAACGACAGCAAAAACAGACGGACGGCAAAGACGACGGAAAAGACGATAGACGGAGAAGACAATAGACACGTAAGACGATGGAGAAGATGGAAGCCGAAAACAGACAGACAGAAAAGACGACGTCCAGGGGGCGATACGTTTTGAAAGCGAAACGTCCTGGCTCCTGGGACCGAAACGTCAAAGGGGCGAAACGTCCTGATACCTGCTGGGATGACGTTCGAGTACAACAAGTGACTAAGCGCACGTCGACGCCACTGTAACTGCAGCGACTGCTTGTGTTCCGACCGTGCTCTGCAGCTGAAAACAGCTTCTCGACCGACGACTGCAACCAGGTTGATCGGTTCAACAGTCAGTTCATCACCATCACCAGCAACCAGTAGAACAAAGCAACACGATATAAGGAAACAAAACATGACATTGATATGACACCGTACACCTTGGCTGTTTGAAAGTACAGAACAACAACATAGCGGACTGTCGACTAATTGACTAAATGATGAATTAAGGCACGTGACAACGCAGTAGTTGCAGTAGCTTGGTGTCGTTTATTGTTATCAGGAGGTGCTTACGTGTGAAATAAAAAATGTTGCCGAAAATGTTGTACGCGTGTTTTTGATGTTATAATATTTTACGTAGGCTAATATTATAGAATTAATTAAAAATCTTAATTTGCTAAACGTTTTGCCAAAATTTATCAAAAAATATACGGTAGCATTTTGTACACATGTCAAAGCTAAACCGTAACTTTGTGTGCACATAAAAATAAAGAAAAAATGTTGCACACGCAGGTCGTATACAGCAATCGAGTGATGGATGGAAACTGAAACAATTCAAACTAACCACGTTGAGTTGCAGTCAATATTGTTAGACCTACGTATAGCTGGTCGACAAAGCAAAAATGCAGAATGATGCCATTAACACGTAAGATAAGAGAACGTTACAAATGTCTGCAGCATTTTTGGCTTAAGTGCGTCAAACAATGCTTGATTCCGACATCTTTTTGGCAAAATTTGTGCATGGTTTTCAGCGTGAATACGATGCTTCATGCGCAATTACGTGTAAAATATTACACCGAATAGCTGAAATGAAACATTTATCTAAAACTTTTTTGACATGTAGTCACGTTCCTAACGTATCTAACGCCGTCTACCACCCACCAGCTTTCAGAGCAGTGCACTATCGTAAACGCGGACACATCTGTAAGAGTGCTAGTGTTTCCGGATACTGCAGTTCAAACTTCATAGCTTATAATATGCCCGGCGAATTGTGTGGCAATTATCGGTAAAACAATTAGTGGTGTGTTATTTATGTGCTATTCAACATTATGGGCATATGATCATATTCGACTTGGTATGGTTGGACTAGGACAATAATAGACATAACGAACGCAGTCTTGAAGTAGTCTTCTGTCTTCACTGGATGGTTATGAGATTCCCGATATACCCCGTTAATCTTCAGTAGTATCACTGAACTTGAAATTAAAGTGTAATAACAGAGGCACCACCTGCCAGTTATTAGAGTGAATGTCACGGACAGCGAACTAGAGTATTGTTCTAGTGTACCGTTGTCATCAGTGATTGTCACTGGTTGTTTCGTTTTCGTCGTACTTTTTGAAAGTGGAAATTCCAATGTCATTTTTAGCATGTAAACAAAGTTAAATATTCTTGGCACTCGTGTTGAGTAGAACGCAAAGCGTTCAAGAATAAGTTACTGGCAGAACGTTGCAGCAGCAGTTTCACGCTATATCATGGTAATTATTACTTGTTAATTGCGTTAATTGTGGTAACTTGTAGATATTAGGCTAATCAGCTTCATTAGCTTTAAATGCCACTGTAGTCGTCGTTATTTCTTGAAGGTCGTTACAGGGGTGTCAGGAAACACCGCACCGGCACCAAATGTGATTAACTAACTGTAACTCACAGCTTATCCGCCTTGCTCATTGCCCTGAGAGTTGTGATCAGGGCTTTTGTGAATATACACGGTGTTTCATAAAAAGGACCCCTTTTGTTTTTTTCATAATTCACTCAAATGATGATCAGTTTACACAAAATTTGTACCAGTTGTAGCTGAAAAAGTACTAATTCAAAATATTGCAACAAAATATGGCAGTTGATTAAATATTCGTAATGCCGTCATAATCTGTCACGAGTACAAGCTGGATAGTCTCAACTGGTGCTGTCAGTTGCTACCCTGCTTCGATGGTGAGCTTAATCTGGTTCGCTAATGAAAAATGTTTATTGTGTCAGCACGAAGCAACATGGGGACATGAAATCAGGCGTCTTGCGGTCCAAAAATGCAACCATTTTGCAAGCTCGGTGTGTTAGTGCACAGTCTTGCTCGAACGCGTAAAAGTCCAACTATCCCCACAGATACGTAAATGCCATCGCTTTGCATGTTTTTGTAACTCTAACTGTAAAACTTCAACAATTTGTCATGAATGAACCAGATGTTTCACCATTAGAGCAGGGTAGCAACTGACAGCACCAGTTGAGACTATCCAGTTTGTACCCATGACACATTATTAGGGACCAACTTAATTCACAATTTCACGGCCGTGACATTTTCCGTGAAATTGACCTCCTTCCGTGAAAAACGCTGATTTCCATGAAATCCGTGATTTTTCGTGAATTTTAGCGCTTTTAGTGTAATTTATAACAATTCCAGAGTTTTGTCAGCAGCTTTTGTACGGATGTTGTTGTTTGCCACGTGTCGCACTTTAGCACTAAGTGGTTGACATTGACTGTCTTGAGTCTTGACTTAGTGAAGTAAATATTCGTTGTTCTGAAATTGTTTCGTTTGCATTAGCACAGCACCTTGAAATAACATCTGTGTGGCCCGTGAATTTCCGAAACTCTTTTCGTGAATTTTCTGTGAAATTTGACACATTTTAAAAATTCTGCCATGAAATCATGCATTTTTCCCGTGAATTCGGTTGGTCCCTACACATTATGACGTCAGCATTACGTCAGGACTAGCAAAAAATATTTAATCAGCTGCCATATTTTGTTGCAATATTTTGAATTAGTATTTCTTCAGCTACAACTGGTACAAATTTTGTGTAAATTGATCATAATTTGAGAGAATTATGAAACAAACAAAAGGGGTCCTTTTTATGAAACACCGTGTATACAAGAACAATTAACTGACTGCACAAGAGCTGGAAGTGTATGCACACCTACAGCTGAGAAGCTATTTCACTCATCATCTACAACTACAAGTTCTTAAAATTGCGTAGTATGAGATGAGTTTTAACAGTACTGCAGTAGTTCATTTGTGTAGTATGAATAAAACATTACACTGGCATTTCTGCTGTCTGTTTAGTCTGTGTGTTTGGTGTGTAGAGTGAAGAATCAGCTGTTCGTCAGTTTTTTCGGCGACGGTGTACTCGCAATGCTTTCATGCACGGTATCAGTGGTGGTCTCGCTTCCGGTCTCCTTTATTTTCTGTTTACAAGTAGGTTGCCGCATTGCATTTAAGTTTTCTTGCATGCTCTGCCCTAAGGCAGGTTCCAATGACGATGGCACCATCCGACCCGACTTTTTGCTCCTCTCTTTAGCTTTTCATAACTGATCTTCTTGTCCTCTTGCTCCATAAGTAGATCCAGCATCTTCCTTCTTGGTTTTCCTCTTAGCCATTTCCCTTCCATCTTCCCCTCTAGTACAGTCTTCAGTATGCATATGAAATTTTCAGCATTGAATGTAGATTTTAGCCATCCAAGTCCAAACTTTCTAGGTTCAAGGAGGTTTGCACACACAGGTGTCAAAGAGGGGTACCCCTCTAAAAAGTGGTTATTTATCCACTGTTGGCTTATCTAGCGTGAAAATGGTTGCAGATAGGCACAGACATGCTGCCTATCATAACAAGCACTGGCAACGAGTAATCTGGCTGTGCATTGTCGGTGTCAATGAAAATACCAAGATCATGCAGGCATCTGACAGGCAGCACAGGATCGGAGCCAACAGCCAACGCATCAAAGGGTAGCTGACTTTGTCGATGGATGTAGATAGACCAAGATTATCTGCAGTCAGGAACTGCTATAGGCTCTTGCGCATCTCATGAGCATTAGCTCAGATTTCTTGTTGTTGCAAGCTTCACTCAGATAGGTTAGATTTATGTAATTCCAAAAGACAACAGCATACAAAGACTCACAGGAAGAAATCACAAAGTGTTTTCATTAATATGATTTATTCTCCTTTCCTAATTTTACGCCTCAATTTTTAGGTCCGGTTTTCCGTCTTCAATCAAATCAAATTTGATCTCCGATTTACTGATCTTCGATTAACTCGATGTTCAGAATTGATTGTCGATCAACTGTGTTTCATTTTCCATGCATTTTCGATCTCCAATTACGTGATTGGCGATTAGTTGATTGGCCGTCACCTGAGCCTACTTTATGCCAATCTGATTGGCTGACAGTGACCTCAATTTGCGGTGTTGTGCTAATGGGCATGCGCTGCGAGTGGACGCTATAGGCAGTAAACGTCGTCATAGCAACGATACGTCTGCTGTCAAAAATTTGTTCTACCACAAATCAAATTATACGGGAGCATCTATCCATTTTATTTCTCCACAAAACACTATGCACATGCCTGGAACTTTATTTTAATGCGTGAATTGCCGTTCTGAGCAGCGAAGTGAAGCGATGTTTCTGGTGCGAATAAGCAATGAACATGCAGATCGCCACGTTTAATCGTCAATTATCTGACTTGATCCGCCAATATTCGGCCATCAACTTGATGGGAGATTTGATGGACGATTAGTCGCTAATTGGCGATGGAAAAACGGTTATTGAGATGATCTCAGATCAAATACCGAAGTTGATCGGAGATCAATTTGATCGGCCATCAAATGTGCATGGAAAAACCAGACCTCCTTCGTACATCTCTCATCTTTCAGACTAGACTGTTTGCACTGATGTCATTAGCAAGATACTCAGATGCCCAGATTTGTCATATTTTGAATGCAACAATTTTACATTTCTGTGCGTGAAATTCTTCTGCATTTATTTCTATGAACATCATTTATTTCACTGGACGCTGCACAGGTTTTGTTTTTGCTGTTGCGCAGGTAAAGTGACTGCTGCAACTCACTTTGGATTTGGGTCATATATAGTCACCACTATGTCTTCGTGGCATGTATTTTTATTTTATTATTTTTCCGTCATTGATTTAGCATAACTCCGGTTTTTATTTGACAGGCCATTTTCTTCAGGCCAGATATTATATTCAGAAATGCTTTTTGACAATGTTTGAGCATGACTTTTATAATAAATAATAATAATCTGACTTGTAAAGCGCCAGTATGTGCTAAAAGAAAGACTTCAGTGGTGCAGTAACATCCAAACAGTACCATAAACGTGTATCTCTGAAACAAAAACCTAGGTTTCTAAAGAATTTTTTTTTAGCTTTTTAAGGTTTTTTGAACGTTTTTTAGGCTTTTCTGGTTTGGTGTCCAATGAACCGGGAACCCCATACACAAAATTACGACCCAGGAAAAACATCTTACGTCATCACCTTGTTTTCTTAAGTTACAGCAAGATAAAGTAATCAGAAATCACGATTAAATTATGAAATAAACAATGATACGTAATAAATTTCACACAAACAAAAATCCTAAAAATTGCACTTATGAGGTTTTTAGTTATTTAAAAAAACTTTAAAAACCGAAGTCTTTTCGGACCAAATTTCAAGCCGTGCTCTGAAATGATGGCTGTGTAAGTGTGTAGTGTGTACTGATAATCTTGTGTAATGCTTACGTACAGGGCATTCTGTAAATATCAGATGGCAAAAGCCAGAGAACATCGACAGCAGGCAGAAACAGCAATACGACAGAAACTATTGCAAGAAGGCACTAAACAAGATCCGGTTTTTCAGGAGGTGTCAAACTAACTGCACCACTCTGTTATGTGTCATCGATTAAAAAGGATTTATATAAATTTGGCATTTCTTTTATACATGTATAGATCTTCTTTGCACTGGGCAGTCTTGTGACAGCTTATCATGTTGATTGTTTTATTAGTCGAACGCTGTTTTATTGATGTTATCGATTCCAACAAGTTTGGAGTCAGTGGACTTGGACACGATAGTAAGTAGTGTTATAAAATTCAGCCAACAGTCAGAAAACCCTGCATGCACTATAATCCAGGTAATCTTTCAGCATTCCGAGTTGTGATTTAAATCTTTCAACAACCCTAGTTGTGATTTAAAAACTTGTGTGGATTACTCAGCTCAATTTCAGTTCACAGAATTTTCTTAAGCTGCCACAGCATGGCATACACAATGTATGCACAATTTTCCACTCTTAATTCGAGTACTCAGTGACATTTTAATGTTACAACCAGTGATGTAGTCCTTAAGACCAAAGTCTTGGTCTCGAGGCACCTCAAGGACAAAAAATGTCTTGTTCTTGTTCTTGACAAAAGTCCCGAGAATTTCTACACTTTTTGCTATCAGTTAGTATTAAATATTTCAACTGCAGTTCAGTAGTTGTAGATCTTGGAAAGTCTTGGTCTTGAAAAAAGTCTTATTTACATCACTGGTTATGAGAGAAAAATAGGAACAAATGCATTTTGAGTATCAGTGTGTATATGGGTGAAATAAAAACCCTGAGCTTGTCTTTGTGAGGTCGATTCTGAACAAGTTGCAGATGCGAAAATTTTAGGCATAACATACTTCTGGTATGCCACATAGGCTGTCTACACCAATATGCATACACTAACTACACATGAGGTTATAGGGGAATAACATAGGCATGAACTGGTATACCTATCACTTTCCTGTTAGGCGATAAAAAATGTATCTAAGGTGTAAAATTCGTACAATACAATACACAATGGACATTTGCAACTGTCACAAAACAGATGAAGGTGTGAAATAGCTAAATACCGTATGTAATAGAACACAGCAAATGAACGAGCCTGGACAAGCAGAACCAAACATTGCAGTTAGGCTGCTACGTTATTACATGCTGGGTTGTAATGCAAAAGGTCAGTTTTAAGGAAGTGATTAAAGCGAGTGCATGGACTCGAACAGCAACGAGTTCTCTATCAGAACGGCAACAAAGAAGCTGCAATGACCATAACTATGTACCCATTATGTGTGTGTTGGAGATACAACAGTAGTAATTTCTAGGCTTAGCAATGTAGCTATAACGCAACATCACACATAACGAGTATACTGCTGTTAAGAATTACTGCCATAGAGAGATTTAACAGCAGCACTTGCTGCAGAATATATGGCTTTGCGTGACAGTCTCATGTTCCCAGACACCGGGTCTCGCCCGAAATACTTGACGGAGATGTCTTGTCCAACGGAAAACCCAAGCACACTTGCATGACTGACCTGGGCATACACAGACACAAACACACCGATGACTGCTTTAGTCAAAGGTGTGTACAGAGCGACAGAAATGAAATGAAATGAATTGAAATGAGATGAAAGCCGGAGTGCGTGGCTTTCATTTCAGTTGATTTCATTGTTGTCGCTCCATGTACACCTTTAAACTGCAACAGCGCAGACTGCTGGAAAGTAAGTGGCACTATTAACCACCTTGCCTCACAAAGTTTGACAATATACAAATAGTGACTGGCGTCGAGGTCATTAATGAAAATTTCTCTCCGAAGTGTGTAAAATGTTGCTCGAGGTCAAAGACCGAGGGCAATATTTTACCAAGTGGAAAAATTTGCAATAATGATTGATGACGCTAGTTGTCATCTGTTTTGTTATAACTCAATGCAAAATTTGTGTTTGAGCCGAATAAATTTCTTCTTCTTTTTCTTCTGCTACACAAAGCAGTCAGCAGCATACGTCAGTGGGTAAAATGTAAGGGCCGGCACAGCAATGACTGAAAGTATCTGCAAAATATTAATTATGGTATCAAACACCTTACTAACGTAACACACACAGTGCAAAAATTAATCACTAACATGTATGTTCAATTAAGAATCAATTGTCATCATAAATGTAGTTGGCAAAATACCTTTCGTTGGTCAAGTTGTGTATTGTGTACTAGCGTTGGAGTCATTGTTGGATACAGCTGTACCATAACTCCATAATCTCTGTTACAGACAGTTGCAAAAACACTAGAGCTGTCAAATTAACGCATTAATTAATGCGTGTTAAAAAAATTAATAATTTATGTTAATTTACTAAATTCAGTGAAGCAAAAGTTACAGTATTCCATTAAACTGTGGTTATTTGACAATCGAATGAATTCAAGTAGCTATACTGTAGTTGCCATTCCATCACTACTGTGAATAAATAATTATTTCGACGACAGGCTAATAGATTTCTATGCTAGCTATGACAGCAGTTATTGTTGATTATACGTTTAAAATGTGTTTCCCACTTTCTATGTTCTACAGGCGGGCGCCCGAAACGTCACAGGGCCCGGAATAACTTAACTCGCTACTCTCCTTCTCGATGGGCCTGGGTGCGTCAATAACATGCTAATTAATGCGTTTAAAAAATTAACGCAGTGCGTTAATGCATGAAAAAAAATTAACGCTTTGACAGCTCTAAGAAAACGCACATTTCAATCATACGATCCATCGATGTCAATGAATCTTTGACCTGTGATACTGGGCTAATTAGCCCATTTGTGTATTTAAATTTGAGGTACCGGTAGCCCAACTTGCATGATCAGTGTACATCAACGTCATGGATGGACAAAACACACAGACAGATAGGCAGACAGACGACATGCAATGGCATGGTGGCGGTACAAATGACTACTGGTAGAATAATGCAGTTTATTGGGAATGGCAGCTAGTGCTACAAATATGCCTCCAAAGAATTAACTTACTATTATCTATTCAACAGCGTTAAAGCACTATGAAGTTTTATTTATTATAATACTTGTCATACATGCTTGGTTAACGGTACTCATCAGTTTACTAGTTGCAACCAAAGTAATGAAAATTATGAAAAATCCACACAGATGAACTTGCCTTATTTCGACAATTTTTGCATGGTAAATGGCTCCGAATTCGAGTTCAGGTTCTCTCTAATCAACACATGCAACACAATGTCACTGACAGACGTAAGTGCTACAACATCACTGACTATTTCTTAAAGAAAACTTCTCAAACTGTCTGTGCCTAACCCTAACCCTGGAGCTGCTTGGACTAGTGCCCCTAGCAAACTGTCCCTTCATCTAAAAGCAATTTAGTGCTCGGGAGCACTTTGGCTGCACTCTTCCTAACATCACCAAATTGTGGTTTAAATTTGTTGTAACTGACTAACAGCACAATTATTTTATAACTCCCTACTACGACTGCTATTTAATAATATTGCTGCTAGGTTTTACTTGTGTTTAACTGCTTTATGAACAAGCAGAGTTACTGCAGATTACGTTGAGTGCTGCGAGGAAGGATAGCTGCTGTCAGGTGCCATTCCTGTCACTAACAGCTTCAAAAGACTAGTCATTTTAACGTTTGCTGTATCAATTGCATAAAATATAAGCACAAATAAACTTGTAATTGCTTCAAAAGACTGCAGCAGTTACTGTTAATTGCAACTCATTGGTCGCACACATACGTTGTGTTTGTCCTAGGGCTTATTTGCCTGATGGCAGTGTTTAGATTTCTTCTTTTCCTTTTTTAACTATCAAATGTACAGTAGTTTTAGTCTCTCTTAGTTTGCTTCGTTTATGTTATTGTCTTTTCTATGGGTACTTGTGACCTGAGTCAAATAAATATGTTATGTTATGTTATGTTACAAGTCTATTTGTGCTGATATTTTACACAGTTGATACAGCAAACATTAAAATGACTACAGTAAAATGAACCTCTTCAGAGAGCAGTTCGTCGATGATTTCCTTTGCTTCATCCATCGCCAGTTGACTCGGTGCAAAGATCTGATACGTAGTTTCATCAAGTGGACTTACAGTCACACCTAGCAACAGATGGACATTGCTGCATTCAAACAATGGGAAACTAATTTAACAGAGAAACCTATCAGCCACCATGCACAAACAGTGACCGCTAGACTGGCCAATTCTTATTGAAAACTAATAAATGATCAGGAATCTCAAAGCTCTGCTGAAATACTGTTGTCACCAGGCAAACACAACAGACTTAACACAGCTGCTAGAATTATGCATCACTTAAAAATTTCTGGATGCAGAGATAACCTCCGAAATCTATTAATGGTTACACAATGCTCCTTGAAGACATTTTCATCGAAACAAATTGAAATACGTTTGTGAAATGTAGCTGAAAATAACAGATAAATGGAGAGACAAAAACATAAGCTCTTTCTTCAGCTGAGGTAACTAATTACACACAATGATGTAGAGACAAGCACACTGAAAGATAATTAGCATGACAACATTTCACCTGTGTCGGCCATCAGCTTCTTCAGGTTCAATCCACCCACGCCAAGGAACCTTGACCGCTTTAGAACTGGCACTTCAAGCTTCTCAATGATCGGTCGATTCTCCTTGAGATCAGTTCGTGGCAAACTCAGTGTTTCATTCATTATGTCAATGATCCGAGCTTTAGCATCTGACACAATGACATGCAAGTGACCATTAGAACAATACATTAATGATGATGACGATAGTCTTTATTAATTAAAGCAATCAACAGACACACTGCTGTTAAACACAATGCACAACAACTCACAAATGTTTGTATAATACACGATAAATAAAACTGCCATAATGTTGATTTTAGAGCAAAGTTCGTACTTATGTGGACGGGGATATGTGCAATATGGTGTACTGCGCTCGGGTGGTAACAGTCAACGAAGGGGATGAGTAGGAATCTACTTGATAGAGTGGAACAATAATGTTCATCAGTCGGTACCAGGTATAATAGCCTGACTTGCCAGCTTGTATGAGAAAATCCTCCAGTCTATTCTTGTCACAAACATTAGCAAAGCCCCACCAAGCGGGGAGGCATAGAGCAATTTAGCGAGAGCAGTTGATCGTAAGACTTAACTGCAGACAGGCCTGAGGCATACCATGAGCACATAGGGTTCAAAGACCGTAGAGAGCACGTGCACAGCCTGCCATGACGGTATCAATATGTTTAGTCATGGAGAAGTTATGGGATAATGTCACACCCAAAGCTGTTATATGCTGCACCTTGTCGATTCCATTAACAGCAGGTGGAGGAACATCAATGTGTCGGTTGCAGCTCGGTCTAACGAAAAGAATTTCGCAGGATTTTTTATGATTGAGTTTAAGGTTATACTTGCCAGCCCAGCCTTCAACATGTTGAATCTCACTGTACAATACTTGCAATCTGCGTGCAGTGTGACCGATTATGAAAGAAGGCCTCAATCCAGTTGCAAATAAAATCTGGAAGATCAAGTTAAGCATAGTTGCGCCTTAGAAAAGTTGAGAGAATAGACAGTAACATATTTGTCAGTGCTCAACATGGAGGTTAAGGTATGAAGAAGAACTATAAGAGCAGCAGTAGTGGAGCCCTGAGGTCGAAAGGCGAACTGATCACTGAGATCAAGTTGGTTGGGCGGGCGCTCAAGAGCTGGATAAATGTTATCTCTGACTACTCTTTGTTCCAGGATACGAGACAAGATGGCAGTCCTGTAATCACTTGGAATTGTAGGCCTGTCAGGCCGGCTTACAAATGGGTTCAATAATAGCTTTATCTTTCACACAACACCAAATGTAGTCAGGCAACAAACTATGTGGTTCTTGCCCATTTGTCAAAATCAAATTTAAGGACTTTCAAGGACCATGCAAAGGATATATAACGAGAACTGAATTAAATTAAACCAGCACTTTTACAAGCACACATAAGCAGGTTCTGTTTACATTCGACAATTTAACACCTTCAAGCATTAATCAAAAACTGGCATTATCAGAAAAATTTACCAAATGCATCAATAATTGTCACCACATAAAATTACTACGGACAGACTTCAGAATGTCAATAGCACAATGTCAATGTCAGTCGCTATTTACACTATTTACAAGGGCAGTACGTTTGCGATTTAACAGTTGCTGAGCTGCAACAGCTTGTCAGTAAGCCATTGGTCTACTGCCTGCAGTTCTAGAAAATCAAATTCAAGGACTTTCAAGGCCCGCAAGAGCCCTGAAACAAACACGGCAACAACAACTTTTGTTCTTCCACTCAATGCCCAGATTTAAGCAATTAATTAATCACTTAATTTAGGTACAAAAACAGACAGTCAGAAAGAGATAAACTAGAAAAATGCCAACAAACTGTAACAGACAGTCACCACATATAATCAGTACAGTACTCAGCACACAAATTCCAAACTAACTACAGTTCACGTAAGGCAGCAATAAGAATGCTGCTTCCAGACTTGTGACTTGTTTAAATCATGGCCAATTTTTCACGATTTAGTCTAGATAAGACTGCAGCCTCCGTAAGTGGAATATCTGGAATCGTTGGAGTGAAAGCCTTTGCTGACTGGACACCCTTAGTGTCACCTAGCCAAATGTTATCTGAACATCGAAGAAATCAACAGAAAAAAATTTGAACTGTAAAACTAGAAACTAATTACAAACCGAAGGCTTGCTGGACAGCTTGCATGACAATGGCAAGAGGAAGACCAGGCACCTTGATGTCAGCCTACAGACAGCACACTCATTAATACACTAATACCCTATCACTCCCACTCTGGGCATTGTGAGTTGCAAGGAAACTATTCGACATTCTGTAAATATCACTGACAAAAACTAGAAACAATATTTTTAAAACTCCTACACAGCTGCACTCATGGTGTTGCATCTGTCTATTTCTGAAGAGAAAACTTTGGTGGAAATTGACCGTTTTTTAGTGGCTGGATGCATGCAAAGTGGTCTAACACTTACTGACTGAGTTAAATGAGATGAATAATGATATAATATTATTAAGCTCCAAAACTATTAAAACGAAACACAAAGCTACTTACATCACCACATGAGACCCATGAAAGCTACTGTCTGAAATGTTTGAACAGCCCATTCATGTCCTGCCAAGAAATCAGTCTGAAAGATAGCAGTGGATTTGGTTTTGCTGAATAACGTTAAAAAAATTAGACAAGTAATTTCACTGATGATATAAATCCAGTCTGAGCACCTGTAATGCTGTGACTCCATGTCTGGTGCCAGCCATCTTGAAGTCCATATCTCCCATATAATCCTCAATGCCCTGTACACCAGCCAGTAGTATATTAGAACTTGAGCATTTAAAAGACTTCAATTTAAATTCATCCAATACATCCATCCATACAAGACCCGCAGCAGACCAGAGTCTAGCCAGTCGCTCAAGCAATCACATGAAATCACTGAGGATATAATATAACAGAATTCTCTAAAAGAATAGAAAACAAAAACTGCGTTAACACTGATGATTCAAGTAACAATGATCAAACAGCAGTGTCAGCGTGCGGAAAGCCTGGAAATGTCTGGAAAAAGCCATGGAGTTTGTGCTCAGGTGAGGTCAGCCTGGTCAAAATACTGATGAAATAATGCACCTACAAAGACAAGACAAGACAAGATCACATCAACACTGGCCACTCCAAACAGTAAAAACACTAACAGCAAATGTTTACCAACCAATATATCAGTGAGAACTCGATGGTCAGTGATTTCACCCATCTCCGAATCACAACAAGTGACCAGGCCAATGGCCACACCAGCAACAGGTGAGCTGATTGGTACACCTGTAAATAAACACAACAGGTGTGTAGTGATTGGTATATCCAGATAACACACAGAACAGATGGTCATCCTCCTCATGTTCATTTATTAGAAGTTAGTTAATATATGCAACTTACAGCAGACTGATTAAGTGCCAAAAAATTTGGTGGGTTGGATTTCTGATAAATAGTGTGCCCTTACACAAATGTACTTGAGAATAAACAAAAATTAGCATGGTGATATAAAAAATTATGTGGAAGTAAACAGGTCACAAGAACAAAAGCAGCATAAACAGAAGTTACAGCTAACACATATGGGATGCGCATAACAGAATCCTGCTGGTTTCAGTGAGAAGTTTTCATGATATATTTCCAGATGCTAAGGCTATAAGTTTACCTGCATCGAGCAGAGCCAAGCTGCCGGCACAGGCCGAAGCCATTGAGGATGACCCTGAAACAATATGCAGCTACAGAGTGAACCGGAAATATTAGCAGACTATTGAATAACATTACAACATACAATGACGAAAAATAAAACAGCAAAAAACAGGCAGCTAATACTAGAGCCATTTGCTGAGTTATGAAAACTGCCACATGGCAGAAATGCACAGATAACTAAAAAAATATTTCAAAATAGGAACACAACATAGATAACAGCAAGAAAAGTAGATCAGGTGGTAGGCGCACAGTCCACAATGACTACAGTGACACCTAGTGTATATTTCACACATCAACGCCTCATTACACCGACAAAGAAAAGTTCACATACATACCGTTGGACTCGAGTACTTCGGCTGTTAGGCGTATTGTGAACGGGTATTCAGTTGGGATGACAGGATGCAATGCTTTCTCTGCCAGGGCACCTGTACACAGCACCAGACCACATGCAATACTCGCAGAAACATGCATACACCTATGTGTGTATGCATGTATATATGCATGTCTCACGACTCACACGCAATGTGTATCATGACTGACAAAATACTAGATACTATAATGTATATTAATCATCTATTATTATTATTATTAAAACAAATTGGACAGATTACTTCCAGCACTGGCAGAGACACAATGTGTCTAACTATTCACAAAATAGATGTGGATTACTTGCAGAACCAGCAGAAATGTATCATCTCATGATTCACGAAACAAACAACAATAAAATTTCAAAATTCCACAAAATACAAAAGGCTAATGTGTGACGAAAGCAGATCAATGACAGTAGAAGTCAGAGAGAAAGAGTGAAGTAATAATAATATACAATAATATAACAATAATATACAATAATATAACAATAATATAATAACAACATGCAATAATATGATAACAATAACAATAATTTGCATGCATACCATGACCAAGCTCTCGTCGACCAAGCTGGCCTGGTCGGCCGGTCTCGTTCGTAGCATATGGCGGAAACTGCACAACAGAAATACACGCTACGCATGCACACAAATTATAAACACATTTCTCCACGTTAGGCCACGGAGGCTCCCTACATAGACAAATTAGTCACATGGACAGCACAAATGATGCCCACCCTAGAATAAAAAAAAATTCTACCCCCAAGTCTGCTTACACATAGCAATTAACAGATAAATGACTGAAGTAGGCAGTTAGTCACAGGACAAGAACCAGAAATAGATGGCACATCTATGTGCAAAAAAACACTGCTGGCTACCTCATAATGCAGAAAGAAATTCTTCTCTTTAATGCCACTAAAAAGCAAACACATTTCAACATAAAAATAATATAAGTATTTCATACATCTCTTGTAGAACAACAAAACAACAAGAAAGTTACAAATGCAAAACAGTGTGATGTGCAAAGTAAACTTCTGTTGAACAAAATTAACAAAATAAACACACAACATTCAGAAATAAGACAAGCTCCATGTGTCTAAATTGGAAATGCAGAAAACAACAAAAATTATCGGAGCCACAAGCCACTATGAAAAATCTTGAGTTTATGCCATTAAACCTGTTTAGCTCAATATTATGTTTACGCAAAGAATTACAACATGACGCAAGTATCAGATGTGAACAAAGCGCAGCAACATAACTCAATCAGCATATACATAAACTATTGCCTTCAGAGCCTTGGCAAAGTTGACTTGAAGTCTGCAACAGTATTCAGCCAGTAAAATACTGCTACAGCAATTGAGCATAATTTTCTGGCAAATCATTGATGTGAAAATCCAGAAAAAATCATCGCGATGTCTGTGTACTAAAAACCCCACATGACCAAACTGGTAACTGTTGTCGCATAGACTAAACAAAATGTGGCATAGTGTTTAAAAAAACATCTGCTGCCATACGTAATAATTACCTGACAATTGCTGAAATTGTGTCGACTTTGGCTGCACTGTCTGGTGAGTCAAATGTTACTGTTGCCAGAACCTAAAAAAATATCAAGCAAACAGTTAACAACATCAAATATGAGGGCTGTGTTAAACTAAATTAAATTCTCCACAAAATGTATATTTCGGGTTTTTTTATATTTGGAAAACTAAGAAATTGATGCTGTTTCGTAACTTATTTATCTAACAACAACCACAGTGTGTCCTCAAAAAATATAAATGTCAAAACAGCGTTTCATCGGCCATTATTCCATAACCTCTGATATGCTCTGTGTGTGCCACTGCATACTGTCACCACAGTGTTCAATTATGATGACATCTTGTGCTCTATGATGCAAATACGACATAAGAGTTTGTTCAATTTCTCTGCCACCCCGACAACAGTGTGGCTTGGTAGTCAAGTGGCAGCATGTCAGACTAGTGATTGCAAGGTTGCTGGTTCAACTCCTGGCTGGTATACTGTCAGATAACAACCCTAAGGCGAGTTGTTCACACACGTGCTTCTGTTCACCAATGAGTATAATATGGCAGCAATCTCACCACCGGGAATGTAACAGCAGTACGTGGGAGAGGCGTGGCCTACCGCCCATATAGCTGAGTTGTGTTTGCACTTACTGCCGGCTCAAGGCCGATTTAAGTGGAGATGACCACTGACATCAAGGTTGCAAAGCTGGGAGAGAGCATGCAGACAACAAGACCAGTTTACATTTTTTAGTGACAACAGCGCAGATAAAAGACCTGAATCTGTCCGCGCTGGAAGACAGCCAAAACATGAAGTGGAGACAAACATTTTTACATCACAGATGATTAACTAGGGTTGGGATTAGTATGACCAAAGTTTGGTTTAGAGTTAGAGTTAGCATCGTATACAGTGCAGATACAAGACCTGGGTCTGTCCACGCTGGAAAACGGCCGAGCCGTGAAGTGGTGCAAACATGTTTACGTCACAGCTGATTGGTCGCAGATCCGTCAGCTGACGACCATCACATCTGTGTCACATAACAGAGATCTTATAAACATTACGGAAAGTTCGAAAACAGCAAAAAAATATTTGTCATATGCAGCAATGCCACCTGTTGAACTACTAAAGAGAAAATAAACCTCGAAAACAACATGAATTAAAATTAAAGTATATAATTAAAAAACTTCAGTGGCATTAATAAAAGTAATAAAAGATTTCAGAAAAAAAAACAATGTTTAAGGTCAAAAAGTGATGTCGTCCATTTTTTGTTAGGCAAAACCATAGATATCAACAAATTTCATTTACATATTGCTGCAGCTTTCAATGCAAGCACTAGAAACCTTCCATATCCAGACAACATTCATGTTTTCTTAATTCACCAGTTAAAGAAATGTATGAAAGAAGCAAAGTCTAACCTGGTGTTTGTTGTAAATATCAATTCTCGGAATTTCTGCTTTGTCAATGCAGTGAAGGCATCAAAAAGTAACGACATGTCAACCTCTGGATAACTTTCTGCAACAGTCCATTTCTTCAATTACCACATTAAAGATAAACTATTAAACAGGGTTCTCACTCTTTTACTGACAAATAAATCCAGGTTTTCCAGAACCCCCATGACAAATTTTTCAGCACCTTTTCGTAGCCCACAGATGTTAAAATAAAACAAAAAAAAACCAAAGTATTTAAGCGAGCAAAAAATTTTTTGAACTGTTGTTGTATGCAGTATTTAAGTAAGCAACGGTCAACATAAACTGGGTGATATACTATTGCTGCTTGTTTTCCACTTGTAACTTTCCAGGTCCTGGAATTTTCATGAAAAAAATGCAGGACTTTCCCGGAGACGTGGGAACCCTGACTAAAAATGTCAAAAATGTTGAAAAATTAACCTGTATAAGAAATCAGCTACAAATGTTATTACTATCATTATTTAAACCTGATAAGCACTCAATGTTGGTTAAATCAGGGATGGCAGTTAGTAATCATAAACTTGCTGCAATTGCAGTGGCACAAACTTCTAAAGGACTTATGGTCTTCACTGAGCAAACAGCTGGTTTCGTTATTTAAACACACACATGCAGTCTAACTGATAACACTAAGTGAAAAGCCTGGCTCTGGTGCCTTCCACAACATCTGGCCGGCAAATAGATTGAGCCTTTTCTACCACTAATATGATCTGTACAACAGATGGTGGGACGGGGTTGTGTAATGATAAGCCAGCAACATTGCATTAGCAGTAGGTTTTAGTTTCACACACTGGATGATGTGGATGTGGCAACACTGGCAAAGCATTCGAACAACAGACATTTCCTGATGTGTGACAGAACAAAGAATATACAATTACAGAAACTGCAAAAACGTATCAGTTGCAGCCAGCAGCAAACCTTTCATTTTAGCAAGAACGTCTTCTCGTATTTCTTGTATGGCATTATCACGAGAGATCTGTTACAGCACCAATTCATCAACAGTTTCAAGACAAATGATCAACTGTAAATACAGCAAACCTATAATTTATAATTTTCTAGTAAAATTGTTTGAGACAAAAAAACAAAGAATGTTTACAGTTAATAATCAATTTACTAAAACCTGATAAATATGTAAATAAAAATAATCAAACAACTAAACAAATTCTGACAACTATGGGCAAAATAATTTATTCAAAAGGACAACATACTTTGTGATGAGAGTGATCGAGAAACACATTCTGAACTCGTGTTGACACCAAGCTAAAGAAAAAAACATAAATTTATAAATTATCATTAACTGAATGAAATACAACTAAAACAAAGAAAATGCATAGAAATAATGGCAAAAAGGACCTGGAAAAATGTGTCCAAAAACAAAAAATAAACTGTTTTAGACTGTCCCATCCCAAGAAAATGCTTAAAAAGAAATGAGGAAAGAAAGAGAACCAAGAAAACCAATGAAAAAAGATGCTAACCGGCACCCGGGTTTTTCTGAGAAAACAGCCATCAAAATGGCTTGCATCTGTGTGTGTTGTCACAGTTTGATTTAAGCAGCTCATCAACAAACAACGTTCGGTTTATCATAATTTTTCACGATGCCTCACAAAACTAGTGCACATTTCTAAATACTGTAACAAATATTCCTTTAAAAACTTAGGAACATGAAAGCCACAAAATCTAGGAAGAACTTCAACTGACTGAAAATCTCATTGCTGCAGTGTTCAGATCTTACCACTGAAAATGTATTATTTGGGAACAAAATAGCGAAAAAAAAGTTATCTAAGACGCGTTAAACTAGTAGCAGCTGCAGTTAGACGAATAACTCGGTCTAACTCTGGCTAGCTAAAAGTATCTGGCTACCAGTAGCCGGCTGCCATGACATCCTGGCAGTGTTTCTTAGAATATAATAATATTCTGGTAGTAATTTGTAAGGTGCGCAATGTCAGCAAGCTGAGTCTGAGGCGCCGGCAGTCTCTAGACGGGTACTTGGTTAGTGATGACTGATGAGCTATGGGTGGTTCCATGATAAACTGAATAGATAGATTTGAAGTTACGTCAATTACTATGCTATACAGAAGATCATTATCATTTCAGAGCATATATATAACGTTTCTAAATTAAAATTTTCAGTAATTGCTAATAACTGTCAAAACAATTTACATTTCACGCCATTTAACTCTTCCATTACGCTGCAATAGACCACGCCCGTGTCGAGCTAGCCAACATAGCCTAATTCAAGTTGGCTACATCGGCTACCGTAGCACAATGTAGTGGCTACCGGTAGCCATCTAACTTAACTTGCAGTAGCCAAGGTAGCCGGCTATTAGTTTAACGTGTTTCTGATTTTGATCCCCTGATAGACTGATAAACAGGGCTTCTTATTTTCTGAGACCCTATCAACCATACATGGTAAGAAGATCAGTCACTCCTTGACGAACGTATCTGATATTTGCATTTTGCCTGTCATTTATTTATTCATTCCATCACTGAATGCTCATGGCAGTTGTTACCTGGTAAGTACCTGCAGAACATCAGCATTCAGACCATCAGGTGGTGCCGTCAGTTCACGCTTGGCTTTGCCGTATTCCTGCTGCAGCTGTTTAATAGCATCAACCACTGACTGTGTGTGCTTCACACCTTCTTTGATGCACTTCTGAAAGTCTGCTTGAGACACGTCATCACCACTAGCTTCCAGCATCACTGAGATACACAATTGACACCACTCTCAGCTTTTCACCTTCAGTTATATGCCTGAAATCTCCAAAGATGACTTCTGTTACTGCTGGACTGGGAATTTAAAGATATGAGCCTAAGCTTCCTATTGCTAAGTCAACAGCATCAGATCCCTGAATGAGTCAGCAGTCATCAACATGAAAACAACAGATAATGACACAGATTGCCAGCATTTGGCATCCTTAAGAAACACAGCGCTCTTTGATAATAGTTGGCATTTACCAGTTCTGAGACATCGATGAACATTTTTTTTGCAAATAGCTCAGTCAAAAATACAATACTTAAGGACAAATAAATGTACTGTTCGTAAAATTTTAGCCACAACATAATAGTAGCACAAGACTCACACTGAAAGCTACAATTTTCGAACAAACAACAGCAAAGATCGGTACAAATCGTTGACTTAAAAATGTTTCAAAGTGCAGCATTCTGGATAAAGCTACAGCTGCCTAATGTGCCTATCTACTGATCCTGCTGCACGAACACATAAACAAACGTAAAACAAGCATAACAAACCAATGCATTATCAGTCAGAACTCACCGACTTTCTTCTGTTCCGCTGCTGAGACGATTAGACTGAGCCGACTGTGATGTAAGTCTTTGCGTGAAGGATTGATCACAACCTCGTTGTCAATGTAACCAACTTGAACTGCACCTGAACACAATAACGCCAGCATGGCTTGCTTGCTAGCAAACATCATATACCACCCACTACACAAAGAAAGAATTGCCTGCAGTAAGATTCATGTTATTGAATTCAATAATAACAACAACAAAAGCAACAATTTTAATAAACATCACACTCACACAGCTGCACAATGCACATTCAAATTTTGTAGGTAATATGACAACATATTTTGAAGAAAGTAGCAAATTTTACTTTTTCTACTGTTCATGTTAAATTTTGAAAAATTAAATTACTAAAACCGATCCACCTTTGTGCAAAAAGGGTCAATGGGTGTTTTTTCACCCATAATGTACTTCTTGAACACTGCAAAACCAACATAACAAATAATTCACTTAATTGCACAAAACTTGCGGCATTATTAACAGTTAATAGAAAAATTATAAACATTCAAGTTTTGCAACGATGAGCAAGCCTAGAAATCACAGTTGAACTCATACCAACTGGTCCATTCCAAGGTATATCTGACAATGCCAATGCACTGGAGGCTGAAAACAGTACACACAGTACACTTTCGAAATACCTATCTACAAAACTGATATAGAAAAGAAAATGATTCAATCACATGCATTTCGAGGGCAGGATGGCATGACATTGCATCTACAGTCTATGGCAAAACTTTCTAACTACAAACTACAAAGTTCTTCAAAATGTTACTTAAATATTAATTTTGTTAAAAAATTAAATACAGTAGGCATATATATAAGTTGATTAATAACAAACTGTACAAAACTATAAAAACACTACTCTGATAGGAAAATGTCCAAATGAATGGATTGCGAAAAAAGTTCATTTCAATTTTCTTGAAATGTCATCGACAACAAATAAAATGTTTTGCCAAATCTACCTTTGATTTTCTAGAAACATTGGTCTGTATGCTGAAAAAGCAGTTACATAACACATTGGAAATACACAAAAAGAAACAGATACAAAAGAAACAAGCTAACAGCATCAACTGAGCAGACGTACCGGCATTAATGCTTGCGACACCGGGGTCATGCACCCCATCCACTGCCAGCAAGTTACACATCAGCTGAGTGTCTGTACAGAAACTGGGCGGAAACAGCGGCCGTAGTGACCGGTCTAAAACATCACACCGAACCATTGCCAAAGCTGAATTAACCGTAAACTAAAAACAATGAACAGCTGAACAACAGGGTATACATCAAAATCATGTCCGGCAGTTTTAGATCCAGACATTTATCACATCCAGAGCTCTTCATGAAAGCTACAGAAATATTCACTAAAATGACAGTCACAATACAGCTAAATCAGTACAGTTAGAAAGCACAGCCAAGTGCTCGAGTTCCTACCAATCATTCGACTTGTGAGAATTTCCGTATCTGTTGGACCAAGTTCCCGGCGCAAGTAGTTGGTAGGAATACGTCCTGCAGCAGCTGCCTTCTGTCTGTAATCCACCTACAACAGAGCACAACTCTGGCCACCGTTTTACATTTCCACAACCACACACCCAGACACACATGCACTGCATTACACATTGTTTTAGTTGCCATGATCCACCTTCACGTCTTAGCCGGCCAGTTTGCTGAAGCTGTAGCGGCATCAATGCCTACAGAGTCTGTGGTTGCAGCATGTAGTTCTGCAGCAAAAAGCAGGCATACATTGAAAGTTCTGCAAGTAATGCATAACTGTAATACATTATTCCACAATATGCAGGATTTAAAAAAATTAACTGCTGAACTACCCTCATCATCATCATTTCTGGCAAGCACCACTAAGAGTGCGTAGCACCGAACGTAGACATCAATCTCTAGAGTGGACGATTCTGAGCCAAGTCAACTGCGTCGTCCATATTAAGGTCGCTGGATTTCAGATCCTGCTGAATGGTTTTCATCCATGTAATACGAGGACGTCCCAGTGGTCTCGTCCAGTTTCCTGCGAGGGAAGCTGTTAAGATCTGTTCTGCATCTGTTTCATCAGGCATTCGTGCGATGTGTCCGAACAGGGACAGGCGCCTTGACTGGACTATGGCTGAGAGATGGGGTTGCTTGGTTAACCTTCTGACTTCGTCGTTGCGCATGTGCTGGTGCCAATTGATTCCTAGCAGCATTCTCAGACACCACTAATCAAGTGCATCGATCTTGCGCACATCATTCTTAGTAACTGCCCAACACTCAAAACCATAGAGGAAAATAGGTAGAATGCAAGTATTGTACCCTAGGCTGAATTAATTAAAAGCATGCATGGAAACATGTCGAGGTACAAAAACAACATTAGCCACTAGCTGATAAACAAATAAAACTAAAGAGAGTATGGATGAGATGTTCAGACTGACCGTCAATGGTAGGAAGCTAGCTGCAGGTCCGGTTCGACCTCTACTAACGGCTGTTACCATTACACTTGTATCTCCCAGCTACAAAATGCAAAACACACAACTTTACAGTACTGCATGTGTGCATGAAATCACTGAACAATGCCTTATACAAGTCAGCAGCTTTAGTACCTGCAAATAATGAAACCAGGCAGCAAATGCTGAAATTCTATCTAAGCTAATGACAAATTATTACATCACTTAATGCATTAGATATGTTATCTAGCAAGTTCAAGTACCATACTAACAGCTTTTCTCTTTAGCAATTTATGATCAGCAAACAAATAAAAATAAAACTTAACACAACTTTGGCATGCTGCTGAAGTAGACAAATTTATACATTACCTGCACTACAGCACAGCCATCAGCAAACCTTGCCAACTGACCAGTTTTGATACGTAATTTTCTACAAAGTCACACAATATAATTATTTTACAAAAAATATAATAAATTTTGACCTCATGGCAAAAACTACAAACTTCACCAGTTTCCTACACAATTTATCATTCAATCATCATGCAGCAAGGTACAAACCTACATCATAAAACCATATATCAAAAAAAGCTGCAAAAAGCCTGTTGAAACTGGTGTCACCATCAAAAAGCAGCATAATTCAGTATATTAGTAACAGACAGAAATGCAAGGTGATATCTGCCGTGAAAATTCATGGAAAATAAGTGGTTGATTTTCGCTATCTGCCGTGAATTTTCACGGAAGCTTGCATGAAATGGCTATCTGCCATGAAAATTTACGGAGAATGAATATCATTATCTGCTATGAACATTTAGCATCAAAAAAAAGTACAGTAAAGTAATTGCCGATGCTATTTAGTACAGTATCATCAGATTGTGCAGGCTATAATATCAAATTAGCAACTGCTGTAGCTTGTGAGCCTATATGTAAATGACCACATCACTGATAAGCAGCCATGTTTTCAGCTGATGTCTCAAAGCATGACCGTGATCTTATATTTCTAAAATGTAAGTCTATAAACTGCACGCGCAATGAGTCAATAATTATGGCACTAAACTCTGTCTATACTTTTGCTCCACATTGATCGATTTACAAAATTCTTTCACTGCCAAACTCGCACCCATGGCAGACAATTTGCAACAAAACAGCATTAAAATTCCCGCCTGCTTTAAACTAACTAATAGACAGATAAACAGACGCATAGCTGTAGCGCGTCAGTAAGCAATTGTGTGATTAATCGTTTATCTCCTCAGCTTTAATATATACGTTTCGATACATAGATTTTCACGACATATAGCCAAAAGTGAAAAGATGTTTCCGTGAAAATTCATGAAAAATAAGTAGTCAATTATCGCTATCTGCCATGGATTTTCAGGGCAGATATATAAAAATCTTCGGACAGAAATTGTAAACTGCCTGAAAAAGTAACGACAACAGGTGAGCAGCAATGGCAGACTACTGTCAACTTCATGCTCAAACATAAGCACTAGGCAAACGACTAAAACTAGTCGGTGCAATGCCTCAGTTTGGGGCCCTGCAACTAATTAGCTGTGTCCTGATCCTAACTACATTAAGGCAACCAAACAGTGAGACTGAGCAATATGTTAACACTTAAAAACACGACAGAAAATAACACAATGCAGAATGCTACACGGATATTTAAATAATAGTGCAAATCAAAAGCTTCTTGTCAACTTACTGGTCGCCAATAGCGACTTGTACCTCGCCCGCTCCGCTATTATCGCCCGCCCACGGGTTTACAGTGTGTTTCAATCGCGTATGAACATAATATGTCGATACGATGTTTCTCGCCTTGTAGCAAAATCTAATGCGCGTGCATCGGGCACAGCTTCGTAAATGTCTACATAAAATGCTGTACATAATTCGTCACACTCATGTAAACACAGAAAGTAAACAAACACAGCATAGATACCTAACATAGATAGATAAATAAATAACACGGGAATGGTCTGACTAGCGACTGAAACAACCCAAGCAGTTGACCGGTACGTTTTATCGCGCGAGTCTCATAATCGCAACGCTCCATCCCTCCAGGATCCAGGTAAATAAATCGAGTACTGTACTGTCTAGCTGCAGTTGAGGCAAAGCGCGTTTGGCTGTGTCGGTCGGGTGATCCCATACGGCAGGTGACGCTCCGTAGCCACAAAATATCCCTCGACACTGCCATACTCGACGGTTGCAAATGCGTCTCGTCTCCGCTGCCTTGTTCGACTTGTTTGGACGGTTGCAAATGCGTCTCGTCTCCGCTGCCTTGTTCGACTTGTTTGCCCACTAAGAAAATTTTTGGCGAGCACGTTCCTTTGCAGTACTGTATTTCTGTGCTGCGCTTGCAACTGACAGAAAACGGATTTATATGTCTGGTACTTTAGTACGGTACTACTGCAAAGTTCGACGTACCAAACAGCTGTCAAGAGGAGCAGCAGCTAGCGCCGTGTACTAACTAGTAACCAGCGCGCTGCTGGACATCGTCGTACGTGGGCGCAGTCGAGTGAATAAGACGATGACCGATTATGCCACACACCGGCGTGCCACCAACTGACAATTCTGCTGTCACTGCAGCCATTGCCATTCACACAGTCGCCGACCACCCGGCCTGCAGCACGTCTGCCGGACAGACGAATTGTAGAAGCACGAGACAGAAGACTATACGATCGGTTGCTGAAAAATATCTGCCAGAATGTTTTCAGTGGAACACTTAAGTGATAGGAGATGTCGTTCACGGCGGCAGTTCGTTCGATCGTCATCTCTCGGTCGTTTGATAGAAGACGACTAGTTTGTTGTATGGGCTGGCAAAGCTGTGCTGTTGGGATGGTCGTCTTTCTAATCATCGTTGCTGTGATGTGCTGCCGCACTACCGTGGGAGACGAGCGGCGTGAAATAGCGCCACCGCGTTTGACGCGCGTAGCGACGCATTCCTTGAAGCGAGTCACGCCGATGAATGCTACAAAGAAGTCGCTGCCCGCTGGTGCGTAAAACACTATCCGTGCCCTACGTGCTTAAACACTTGTGTTCTAACGTTATCTGAGTCTGTTTAAGTTTTATTCTATGGTTTATAATTAAGTGCATGGCGTCGTGGCTCTACTTTGGATGCAGATGTGAGATCGTCTGACTTTTAGATCCTAATTCAGACTCAAATTTTGTTTCTTTCATTTAGTTGCATCCGTATCGTACAGTATGAAATTTTATGTCGACCGGTTTACAGCAGAAAGTCAGCGACTGATTGGCCCTACGGTATTGTACTGTATGCAGGATATTTCACTCACTAAAGCAAACAGTCAAACTGTAAGCCTAATGTTTTGAGACTACTCGTAAAGACCGTCGCGCAATGTCTGAACGATTGTGCAGCGCGTTGTCCGTGCGCCAGCAGAGACGAACGTGATGTTAGCTGCGTGTAAGCTGATCAGAATTCATTCACGTAAACGACCCGGGTGGACGCTGTCACTGATAGCTTTAGTGTCGATGCACCGGCGCAAAATCGATCATAATCGGCCGATTGTCTTCGCGCGTTCGGCGATCGGTCGGCAAACTGTCAATTTGCTAATGGACTACATGCACGAGTACAGACCACCAATACACTGTGTAAACATGATCATCTTGCGCCCGCTAGATAGGTGTCGGTCTTAACGATTATCTCCTGTAGTCAATACCGGCGAATTTAACCCTTTATAAAATACTTTTATACATTTTGCGGACTTCTGGAGCTGAGTGGCGCAAAGCAGAATTTTGTTTGGAATTTTGGACGTTTTGCACTTTGTTTTAAAATTGTACCGTGCACAGAACAGAACAGAAATTGCCGAAATGTAAGCTATTGCGGATTGTAATTTTCTCGGTTGTGGAAACTGCGAGCTTTTTTGCATCGATTTTAAGTAAAATACGCGTTGCATTTGTGGAAAACTCCCTACTGCCTCACTGCGTGCTCATGCACGTGGTATCATATAGGACTGGGTTTTGCTATACAAAAGTACGACGAGGGTGCACGTACGTGCGCTTACAAGTTGTACAATTCAAAGCATGCGGTCGTCGAGTCATGCGATTAGCAGCACAACATGGACGAATGTCTCTCTGTCTAATTAAATCGGTCGCGCCGCTCGGCCAAGGAGGCAAGGCAAGGCGCCCGGACTTACGGCTGTCACGCTCCGTCAAGCATCCCGTCGGTCCGTCCGCTGTCGCTCCGTCCGATCAACGGCTTGCAACCCCCATCCTCTTAAAAGTAGAATAATTTTAACGAAAATAACACAAAATTTATCAGAGGCGGCGTTGCTTAAAAAAGCAGGTGGGGCAGGAAGTTGCAGTTGTCTGACACACACACACGCACACCCACACTGAAAATTTCCGACAGCGGAGAACGGAAATTCGATCTGGATGCTCAAAATGAAAATTTTGTCCCTGAATTTTTCTATGCAAATGGGGGTATTTGGCGCCAAATTTTGCATTTTTGGACGAAAACTATCCGACAAGAAAAAGATTTTTCGACAATTTTCAAACAGCCCAAAATTTAGGAAGGGAAAAATTATTGTTCCTTGATCCCCGCCCCCCCTTCGGCCACGACGCCACTGAAATGAATCATTAGAGCAAAGGAGTAGGCCAGAGAGCATAACGCAAAAAGACGCCCTAATGTACTTCTGCTAAGTCAATCCTTCTCCCACGTCAAAATGTGCCGTGGCTGGACCGCAAACATACAAACCTGGAATGGAAGTCGTCGTCGTCGTTCTGCTAGAAATAAATCAAAGCTAATGTTCATAAGAGGCGCGAGAGTCTATAGCAGTTTCTGTTTGCTTCATCGCAATCCACTCTTCTGCAGCCGAAGATCGCAAAAAAATCACAAGAAGTCCCTAATTTGTACGTTTAGAATCGTTCATGGTCATCGATGCTGATATTTTTAAAAAGCTCGTCGCCAGTTCTTTTTATAATGACCAGCATGTCTGTGCCTATCTGCAATTGTTTTCACGCTAGACGAGCCAATAGCGGTTTAATTACGTCTTTTGAGGGGAGTGCCCCTCCTCCACGTTCTCGTTCGAGAAAATCTCATCACCCAGTAACATGAAATTTTGTCGCGAAATACTAAAGACTTTAAGCTATCACACGGTGGAAACCCGAAGTCTTTATTTCAATTAGGCTTAGATCGGTACCGGGACGTGACACCAGAACAAACGGACGGATGGACGGATGGACAGACAGAATTACGGTAGCTAATGAGCCCTCTCAGCACCTAGCCAGATGCTGTCGCGCGTAAAAAGTAATGTTTTCTTGTCAAATTTTCTCCTACTTTGCGGCGGGCATTAAAAACTATACGGACAATAGCGCTCACTGTTCGTTAGACTTAACGAGATGTCATCTACATAATGCGGGAACGTGGTCGTAGTAAGCGAAAAGCCAGCAAACTACGCTCGTACAAACTGGTGGAACGCAGTGGCCTAATCCCTGAGAGAGATTCGTCATAGGTTAAACAGCGAGAATTAGTGTACTAGAGCGGGTGACAGCGCTCATTGTTGGCTAATGTTCGCCGTTTAGCTGTTGTCTAACAACGCCGACCATTACCACTTGGCTGGTCTTCTCTGCCAGCATATAGGTTGATATTTCAGTAACCAAAACGAGCACGAAAACGGAAATTATCGGTCTTCATTTTACGAGAACTTGAGCTGGAATTTGAAAAAAAAAACGAAAGGAAAACAAAAACTGAACAAACAAAAATTATCGGAAAGGTGAAAGAACAAAATTATTTGCGACTGAACGAGCAAAAACGAGATTTTTTGGCGATGCAAGTCAATTAAGCAATTGTTTCTAAAACGCTAGTTAAAAAAACGTTCAAACATTCGTGAAATAGCACCAGTATGACTCACTCAGCTCGATGATGACCAGATGCTAATAATATAGGCCTAATATAACTGGTGATGAACTATACAAGTTACAACGATAATTTCGTGTAGTTGCTAGTTTGATGCTAGAATCTTGTAAAGTTGTATAAAAACTAATGCGGTAGGTGGCGTTCCGTAGCTCTGAGATGGTTGCCATAAAGTACATAGCTTTTTACTTTTTAATCTATAATGCTAGGCTGAAACTAAAACTATTTTGATAGAATAGGCTTATGTCTGCGGTGGACTCGCTGCGGGGTCCGCTGAGCCGTAAGTTGATGACCTGAAACGGACGGACGGACGACAAGAGCAATAGTGAGCCGTCCGTGCGGGGGAGGGGGGCGCCGTTTGACGTCCTAACTGTTAGCGGCGACGGCGCTGCGACGACAAACGACGACAGACGACGGTCTTTGGCCGATCAGCGGCGACAATTGTCGTAAGACACGTCGTCGCGACTCAGCCAGCCGTCAGCGCTGTCACTGATCTATGAGTCTTTCATCCACATCGCCCGGCACACCCGCACTATGTACCATTCTACAGCACTGGCGTAGCCATTGGGGGCACTGGGTCACGTGACCCCCCCCTTCTAGAAGCCTAATCAGTTACTCAAAATAGTGCCAAAAATGCACCAAAACATTTCATTTTAGCACACACAAAAATCGAAAAAAAATTCCTCTGGTGGGGAAGGAGACCCCTCCCATTCCCCACTCTTCAAGTGTGCCCCTACATCCAGATCCTGGCTACGCTGCTGTTCTACAGCTCTACCTACTAAACCACTCAGTCCTCAGATCGTAGTGTGGATGTGGACGCAGGGGGAGGACTGCCTCTTCACTTTTTTTCAGGGCCGTTACGCGTCCCCAATATTTTGCGCTGAAATCCAGGTGAAGCTGAAAATGGCCGGATTTGTCTTCGGCTTCCCGAAATTCGAGCAAAATTGAAAGCACATTAATCGAATGGTGTTCATCTTCGTGTAATCTGGCTCCGTTTAATCGAAGCTATGCTCAGAAAAATTTTCTAATATGTTCTGGAGCATCCAAAGGCTTTTCATTTTTTGGAAAACTGCTAGGCTACTTCGTATTTTTTCTTGAATTGCTTAAAAACTCCTGCTGGCATCATTTTGTATTCTATTGCTATTTTGTTGCGTATCCTACATGTTATGTGTAATAATTTACTGCGTTGCAGTGTATCGGCTGATCACGGCTTAAGCTGCTGTATAAGCGATGTGTAAGTCAACGAGAAGACCATAATTTCGACCCTCCCCACAGCTTCCACATTTGCAACCAATCATTGTAAAACTCAAAACTAAGAAAGATATCCACGATACGACCTCACGTGCAAAATTGGGTTGACATGAGACGACGGGAAGAGGATCTGCAAAAATAGCGAGTTTTGGCTTACTTTTGGTTTTTATTAAATCGATTGATTGTAATGACTGATTGATGTTTACTGCGTGCATTGGCTTGGCGATGCGGTATCAGCGGTGAGGACGTCGTCGGTAGGAGTACGTGGGAGACGGCGGCGAGGTCTAAAGGAGGACGATGATATGCTGCAGTGGCTACAGAGTGGCGCCGCAGACGATCAGCACGCTGGAGGGTCCAGCGTCAACGCTGTGCACGCTCCGTTCGCGATACTCTCCGCACCAGCTTACGTCATCACGCGCGTCCAACTGCACGCAGCCTTCAGCATCTTCTTCCAGGCACAGTATACTGTTGATCAGTGGCGCCGTCGTTGCAGAGGGGAAAGCAAAATTGAAGGAGGCAACTGCCCACCTCAAAAAGAACAATAAGCAATAATTACAGACTTCCAGACGGTGGAAAAGAAGATCGAATTTAATTTTTTGGGCTGTCGGAAAATCTTACTCTTGTCAGAGTATTTGCGTGAGATAATGCAAAATTTGGTGCTAAAAATCCTCATTTTGAGAAAGTTTGGGACAAACTGAAAATTTGAGACTCATTATCTCCTTTGTCAGAAATTTTCAACTCTCTACCGGAACTCTGGCGGAAATTTGCAGTGTCTGTTGGAAAATCGAAATTTCCTGCGCAGCCGACATTTTTTTTAACCCACGACGCTGCTGCAGTTGATCGATTTGTCCCAGCCGCTTACGGCAGTTTCACTCAAACCGTTAGCAATAACGGAAATAGCAAACCTACAGCAATAACGACAAGACAAGTAGTGTTGTTGATTTGTAATTTAATGATAATATTGTGTCATCACTTCGGTCTAATAGATGTGTTTAATTGTTGACGAAGACAAAATAGCCTACAAATAGGCCTACAGGGTGGGCCAAAAATGGCACCATTTTTTGTACACCTTATAATTTCACCAAATATTAACCGATTTTCAAAATTCTTTCACTGTCAGAATCAGGAAACATAAAACTGTTATTAGAGATCCCACCACACCTCAAGTGTGTCGCTACACTACCTTGTGAAATGTCAGTGTCTTAAAAGTAACAATTGAAAACAAAACAATTTCTGCAACAATATATTTTAAGAAAATTAACAAAAAAGCAACGTGTTTGTTGTCTGAAATATTGTCTAAAAAGTCATGTCCTACAGTTTTTAGGCTCTCTACATCAAATGTTTAATGTGTCCACCCTGCTGCTGGACGACGCATCCAAGCGGGCGACGCCACTAACCAATAGCGCGATTAACGAAATAACAATGCTGCGGCAGTTTGCTCCACTCGGTGACGATCGCCTGCTTCAGCTGCTTGTCTGTCGTGAATCGTCAAAATTGATAGACTATCTTTTGGAGAACATCCCAAACAGCATAATTGATCGGATTTAAGTCCGAGTTGTTTGGGGCCACATGCCATGTCTCGATCAACGTTGATCATTGGCATCGTCAGCTCGAGTGCGTAATCTGACATTTCACAAGGTAGTGTAGCGACACACTTGAGGTGTGGTGGGATTTATAGTGACATTTTATTACAAATTGTCTTTTGATTTTGACAGTGAAAAAATCTTGAAAATCGGTTAATATTTGGTAAAATTATAAGGTATACAAAAATGGTGTCATTTTTGGCCCACTCTCTACATCTTAATGTTTCTTGGTGGACAGGTGCGCCCGCCCCCTGGTGAATGTGGCGCTCACAACTAGCTTGATTAGAGCACCAAAATCTCCAGCCGCTGTTCGTTAGCACTGTGCACGAACATTATTGCGTGATCCACGCAGCCCGTGCTGCTATCAGATCTATCTGCTGTTGTAATTAATTATACTCCGACGAGTCACGACGACATCTTTCGGAATAATTATCCCGTCCAAATTTTGCCGATGTCGAGTCGAAATGTTTAGTAAACCACTTTCCAGGAGACGTAGCTACTAGTATTTTTAAAACTTTTTATAAGCTCTACCTTACGTACCCCAGGCGAGCAGATAAGCACATTTACACTTAAGCCTACTTTCTTCAATAGACCTACATACATCTTTCGTAGTTTCACTGTTTTTGTCACTAGCAGCAAACCAGAGGACGGTAAAGGTTGAGCAAGTAACTTTAAAATAAGTCAGAAAACATAGAAAGTGCGATTTAGCTACAAGGCGCTACGATTTGATATGTTGCTACCCCTATTTGACGCTGTAATCTCAGCTGAGCCTGAGTAGGCTTGGAGTCATTAAATGGTGTAAGCTTCTTGGTCCAGTTTTTAATGCTGTTTTCAATTATCTGAAATTGGTTGCCGTAGTCGAGCATTCAGGGGCGCAGGTTCGACTCCGCACCAGGACACTGCCGGGTAACGATCTTAGGCAAGTTGTTCACACACATGTGCCTCTGTCACCAAGCAGTATAATTTGGTATTGTCTTCACCGCTGGGATGTAAACAGGCACACCACGCAATACACTGGCCCCGTATCCGTGGTCTCGCAGTGTAAAAACTGGTGTCTGGCTGAGGGCCTTAAGAAACGAAGATCAGCGCCACCCTGTGGGACTTAAGGCTCGGGAAGGACTTTACGTTTTTACGTAGTCGAGCATTACGGGTGATCCGAAACGATGATAAATACTATGTGGATTTTTAGATAACTTTTGGAGTATTCTTCCTAGGCATTATTAGCTTTTTTATTGTTATATTGGCAAAATTCTGTTTTTTTTTGCAATAGCGACGGCATGCGTTAAGGTACGCGATCCGGCTTTCATTTCATCTCAGTAGGTCTACAGTTCAGTTTTTTCTGTCGCTTTGTGCACATTTTTTCACAGATTGTATGGCCTATAGAAAAATTATTGCGTGTGACGTATGACAGATGAAAACGAGGAAGCGTGAAGGTCTGATATTCTATTCGTCCAAGCGACTGGATCGCTCGCTTCTCGCCGTCTTCTGCATTGAACTCGTTCACGGACACGTACGCTACGTCTTCGGTGTTACGACCGACGGTTATTCGCGCCAGAGGGGTCTACTGGGAGAGCGTTTACTGGACTACGGTCTCAGAAGCCAGGATCTACAGGACTAGGGTCTACTGGGTGAGGGTGTAAAAGGTGAGGGTTTGCGAGCACTGACGGACCACCTGGACGTAGGGCTGGATGACGGTCAGTGGCATGACGTCAGTGTACTGAGACCGCTGCTTGGTGAACATGTGCTGACGGTGGATGGTGACGTTGTACAACTCTCTGTCCAGCCGCTGACCAACGACTTCGTACGTAAGGTAAACCCTGCGTCGTCGTCACAATATCATCCGCATAGGTTGGGTTTGGGTAAGCCCATCGTCAGTGCATACTTTTTCCACACTCCGCCATGGCATACACCTGCTTCAATTATATCAACTACTATAGTACTAATAATACTGCTTGTCGCAGCTTCTGCGATAGCAACAAGCTTTTGCATAGGCCAGATGCATCTCCAGTGAGAAAGGAAAAATCTCAACCTGTAACATCTTCCTCATATCAAAGTACAAATGATATCACTGTCATTGTTATTATTCACATGATGACGTAGCATAAGTGTTACCGAGTTCTGACGCGACTCTGTGGTTACTTACTTACTTACAGCACGAGTCGTCCTTTAGCGGCGCGTCGCAGGTTAAAAAATAGGCCGGACAAAAAATTACATTTTTCCGACAGGGACTGCAAATTTTCGATAGAATTTCGACGGACAACTGCAAATTTTTGAGAGGATGCTCAAAATTTTAATTCTGCCCCCAAATTTTCCTTAAGTGATGATTTTTCCGCAACCAAATATTGCACTTTTGGGCGCAAAATTTCCGACAAACCAGTTTCCGACTATTTTTTGACAGCCCAAAATTTGGGCGGCGGCAAGTGCCCTCCCCCAGCCACGACGCCACTTGTGTGTGTCTGTGCAGCCGGCGCTAGATTCATCGGACGTTCAGACGACGACGCGTCATGTCGATAAGCTCTATGTGGGTGGTCTACCAGGCCGTCAGTTCGCCCGCCTGCCGAGCGCAGTGCGGTCGACCGACGGCTTTCACGGCTGTCTCGCTTCTATCGACCTCGACGGACGTCTGTGGACCCCGGACCTGGACGCTGAGTCACAGGACGGCGGATATCTGTCGGACATTGCCGACGACCTCAGACATTTCGTCAGACCCGGATGTCCAGGTAGGCCTACGTAGCTGCGTCGCCTTGTATAAACACAGCGTCGCATGTATAGCTGGCAAATTAATACTGATACGTAATCGTCTTGTTGTGCGGCCGTATTGGTTACAATAATGTTTCTACTTTCAGAGGTCATTTAAAACATTTTTACTTCTCGTTCCACTAGCAGATAGATCGCGTTCGAGATACAGTCAACGCGTTACATAAATTACGTACTTACTTACTTACAGCACGAATCGTCCGTCCATCCGCCGTGCGTCTGTCTGTTTCGTACGTTTCGCGGCGCTGTCGCAGCAGCAGCGTGGCCACGCAAAACAAGAAGCCCAGCTGTAGCTAGGGTGAGCCGACCGTACCGCCTACGTCCGAAGATCAGCGTCCGACTTCCGGTCGCAGACAGAAAGCGATTTTTTTGAGGTGACTACACTTAATACACGTTACGTTAACGATGCTGTGGAAAATATAATCAACGCTAGGATACGGTACAACGCACGTAGATAATGATGCAGACAAAAAATTTGCACTGAAAAATTGCGGTCAATCCGCTGCAGAGAGAGACATAGTTACTAGTGACAGGTTATCGACAGTCATCGCTCTGTCTAACTGTAGCATTACCGACCTGCTATGACTTACCGTTTAGCCATAATACATACGTAGCAGACAGACAGACAGACAGACAGACATAGAAAAAGCAAAATTGGCGTGAGCGTTTTTCCGAGTCGGAGTAGTCGGCATTCGTGACATTTTTCAGCTGAATAATGGGTCTAACAGGTTTGTGCTTAGCTGAGCTCTAGGCGGTAGGGAGACGGCCGCATAATAGAAGCATATCTGCACTGGACCGACGTACTGTTTTAGTTTGCACTTAAATCTATGGTCACTGTAATCTTCATTGATCCGCTCAACCTAAACTTGTTATGACGGTTTCACTTATAGCTCAAAACAGTACTGTTGCCCTGGTCGAACGTGTTCATGACGATCACAGGCTGCGCGGTAGCGCAGCGCTGTTGTAAGGGTGACCAGCCATTTCAATGGGAAACTCCAAAATTTGACCCCTCGTATTTCCCAAACCCCTTAATTTTTCCATACCAAAATTTGCACAGATGATTACGTCCAGCATATCTCCTGATGTGCA
>Ga0209367_1000191_pt1 | contig 50116 bp, 46 predicted proteins | sample WorMetLIZISLAND2_FD_187412 | JGI IMG/M metagenome (GOLD analysis project Ga0209367, IMG submission 187412) | Marine gutless worms symbiont microbial communities from Max Planck institute for Marine Microbiology, Germany - Olavius geniculatus... ... | reverse complement strand
TGGGTCAGAATACGGCTTGCCAACCAGCTGAGACCATTGGCTGAGCGGCAGTAAAACCAAATTCAGAAAATATGAAGCATTCATTATTGCTTGCGCTCCAAAAATGTCGATTCCAGCAACAAACCGTGAATACGCGACCCCTATGTTTTTGGAAGCGCCCTCTCATAGAGTCGATTTTCCCCGGCCTTATCCCCTCAGTGAGAAGAATAGTCGCCCGAACGTGTGCGCAGTTAAAGGTTGAAAACCGAGATAGCTCAGTCCGTCGGTTTCTGATTTCGGATGGAGGTGATACGCCACTTTCCGTCAGAGCTCTTTACTAAAGTGAAGCTGCTCCACAGGATGCGATCGGGGCCATCGGTACCCTGAATAGTATAACGTGCGTCGGCCAGCGCGACATCAGGGCGCAGGAAACGTACCGATTCTATCGTAAGGGAGCGGTTACCGGGATTCTTCTTACTGCTTCGTTTCATACCAGCCGTGGCTGCTTCAAGCCCACGTCGCCACTCCCCTCGAGAGGTCAACTGGTCGACGTTCGGATCCAAAACAGCTTTCACCGCCTCCAGGTCCCGTGCTTGCCGACCAGCCACATAAGACTGAAGTACAATGCGGACATTTTCTTCGCTCTGGGCGGAAACACTCGGTTCCGTGGGCTGATGGCTAGCACAGCCGCTAAGCAGGAACACGGCGAGAATAGCTACTAAGGATATATTTTCTCTCGTTTTCATAATTTAAAACCTTTCAAACTGCCGTGCGGTCAAATCCAGGATTATGGCTCTGATCCTGCATGGTGGTGGCCACCTGCTCACACATCTCTAGTGGTAACCACATGCTATACAGCTCAAATGTATGAAGATAAAAAAATGTGTCAACGGATCTTTAACTATCTTTTCATTCCAAGGGCCCTCATTCGGGCATATAAACTGGTTCGCTTCATCCCCAGTATTTCTATTGCGCCTCCCTGACCGCTTATTCTGCCATCAGTGTGCTCAAGGATATATTTGATGTAACGGCGTTGGATCTCATTCAACGTGGGTTTGTCTGCAAAGGGGTCATTGGCCTTCAATGGCTTGCCAGTTGGCAGATCCAGTTCAAGGTCTCCTGCCTCGGATAAAATCACAGCGGATTCTACCTTGTTTTTCAACTCTCGAATGTTACCCGGCCAGGCATACTTTTTTATGAACGCCTTTTGTCCGGAGGATAATTTGTGAATCTTCCGATTATACTTTTTTGAATATGATTCACTAAAATGTTGTGTCAATAAAATCAGATCTTCGCCCCTTTCGCGTAGTGGTGGCAGTGAAAATGATATAACATTCAAACGGTAATAAAGGTCTTCGCGAAATGCACCTTTTGCGATTTCCTCCACGAGGTCTCGATTAGTCGCTGCAATGAGGCGGAAATCTGATTCAATTGCCTTGACGCCCCCGACCCGCCGTATCGTTTTTTCCTGCAAAGCTCTTAAAAGCTTAACCTGAGCCTTCAGGGTCAGTTCTCCAACCTCATCAAGAAAAAGTGTTCCTTTGTGAGCCATCTCTATGCATCCGATTTTGCGTTTATCCGCGCCGGTAAATGCACCCTTTTCGTAACCAAATAATTCACTTTCTATTAGACTCTCGGGGATAGTCGCCGAATCAACTACAATAAAAGGTCCACCGGCACGATGGCTGCCATTAAAAATCCGGTTGGCAAGCAGCTCTTTCCCCGTCCCGGTTTCGCCCAGTATGAGAACAGTAGAATCAGTGCCGGCAATCATGTCTGCCTTATCCAATATTTTTATCATTTTTGACGACTGAGTCATGATTGCATTTTTGGGGCTCCCCAGGCGCAGTGATTTCTCGGAGGATAGCGCTTCAATTTGTCTTTTCATATTAATGTGGTTGATGCGCCGCTCAACGACGAGATTCGTATGACGGGCCATGCGCTTGATCATCGCCAAATCAAGAAATTGAAAGGCATTATCCAGGTAGGAGTTGTCATAATACAGTACCCCATTTACCCGATTTCGAACCTCTATCGGGATACATAGAATCGACCGTTTGATTCTTTTTCCTAATAAGGATTCATGGATCTGGAGCTGCTCGACCAGGTGCGTTTTGTTTTCAAAAGATTTATAAATGGCTTTGAGGCTGGGTTTAAAAGGCTCTGTTTGGATCTCTTTTTCTGATAAATTATTAGCAGATCTCAGCTCATAATGCGATTTGGTTTTGCCCTGGGGAAACCAGAAGAGGGCACTACGCTCTGCCCCGAACATTCGACTGGTTTCTGTCAAAACTTTTGTCAGGATTTCACCCCTGCTGTCACCCGGATATAGTGATTCGATCATCTCAAGATAGTTATCAATGAACTCTTCTTTTGAGCGCACGCGGGGCATCTGCCCAACTCCGCTTTCCAACAAATTTTGATATTCGGCAGGGAAAAATTCAACGAAATAACCTCCGAGGCAATTTCTGGCTTCTTGCACAATTTTGCGTGCGTTTTCCTTTTTACCTTCTGTTATTTTTAGTTTAGCCATTTCAAGCAGCGTCTTGGAAAGCTGAACCGGATCACCAGATTCCCTAAGATTTTTCTCGCTCTGCTCCAGATCAGCAGCAATCCCGGCTTGGCTGCCATCCGGGTGCTGTTTTTCTTTCGCACTCAGACGCAAAGCGACTCCCTTGAGATGAACATTAAGCCCCTTAAAGATTGTTTCAAAGACTTGCCGGCACTCGAATCGAGGAATCGGGTCATATCCCAAACAATGAAATTCATGCAGCATTTCCAAGATCCATGGCGAAGAAAACTGGCGTACCAAGCCTGCGCGGAACCCTTCAGATGTGGTTTGTTTTAAAACATTGTAGGCCTTCTCCATGTGTCCATCGAGATAATATTGCAAGGCGACGCCACCGCCGCATAAATACAGACCGAGGGCATTGTTCGTTTCACTGGCATCTTGGTTTGCGCGTTTAAGATGACTTGATGCTTCCTGCGGCTTTTTGAGTAGTACCAGAACGGTCCCCAGTATAGCTCTGATCGTTGAGGCCAGGGCCTTGTCGGATTGTTCCTTGGCCAGACGATATGCAAAATCCAGGTTTCCAATGGCCTTGTGAAATTTTCCAAGGTAGGTGGCACAGTATCCCAGAAAAATGGGGATCATGGAATTTTCAGAGATGAGCTTGTCTTCAGCTTTGTATATCTGTTCAGCCCTTTCCAAATGATCGAAAGCTTCTCTGAATTGTCCTCTTAAGAAGAAGTATAGTCCCATAAACGGCGCCGATTGCAGCCGAATATCATCATCACCCAACGCTTCAGTTTCCTCAGTGCCAAGGGCAAGTGCAACTAGGGCTTCGTCTCTGCGGTCGGTAAAATAATAAAGCCTGCCGATGTGGAGATTAATCAGGGCATGCGAACGCTTGTCGCCCAGTTGAGAAGACAACTCATGGGCAGTCTGCAGGTAAGAATCGATCTCTATGAAGCCCTTCCTCAGGCTGAACGAGATGTCCGATAACTGCAGCACTCCTGCAATATAAAGTACTTTTGATTCCGGATCGTTGCATTTGCCATCTATATGGGAAAGTGCGTGCAATAGAAGGCCATGGCCTTCATCATAATCATTAGCCGCAATTGCCTTTTGCGCCATGTTTATTTCGATCTCGGCTGCTTCCAAGACGCGTTCTGCCTTATACATCAATTCGATCCTGGAATGGGGGCCCAGCAATTTCTCAAGGTCTTCTAACCTTATTTTGTCTACCAACCTGCTAAGGTGCTCGGTGCTGTTTATACTGTCCAGCCTGCGCCGGACTTCAGAAGGTAATGCGCCTCTTATCATCAACTGTTTGCTGCCGACTTTTTCTATCCAACCGCTATTTTCAGCGATTTCCAGCAGATCGAATAGCGGTCCAGGTAAAAGAGGTGCGAGATTTCCTGCAAGGTCAATGGTTACAGGACATTGGAACGCATCAAGAACCGCCAAAAAAGCCCACTGTTCGGGTGAAAAGTCACATTTTATTGCTGACATGGTTGCCCTCCTAAACAATTGTTCGATCAATGATTGTGGTTAACATAATCGAAAAGACTATTCAATAATTTTGTTCAAAATAAGGTCATTTATTGTCGCAATAAGGACGTCATTAAACATTATAAAAACGATAATTATTATAATTATAATTAATTCAATATATTATAAATTTATTATCATTTGGCACATTTGTTGCTGAGATATAATACTGTCATCAAAAGAGACAGATTCAAATCGCACCAGTTATAATTCAAATCAAGACAAAAAGGGAGGTTTAAGATGTCAGTATTCAAAGACAGAGCGATGATGGAGGAAATGTTTGGGGAAATATGGACCAAAATGGTGAACGAGACCGAATTTGGACCGAAGCTCAAGGAAAATGGCATTTCGATTTATTTCGTGGTTAATGATCCGGACGTTGTGATGTTCGTCAATGAAAGCGGCCCTATATTTGGGGATGAGGCTAAAACGAAAGTGCCAGTGGTAACCATGAAAATGTCCGCCGAAAATGTTCACAAGTTTTGGCTCAACAAATTGAACATCCCCAAAGCGCTGGCCCTGCGCCACATCAAGGCCAAGGGCCCGGTGGGCAAAGTCCTGCAAATCATACCGCTCCTGAAACCTGGCAAGGCAATGTATCCGGAATACTGTGAAAAATTCAATCTGCCCATGGAGGTTTAAGAAAGGAGGTCGGTTATGCGCTATTTCGATACGAACCTGAACTTGTCCAAGGAAGATATTCTCATCCGAAGATCTGCGCGCGAATTCGCCCAAAAGGTTATGAGACCGGTTTCCCAGGAGCTTGACGCCATGACTGCCGAGCAGGCTGTGGCACCTGATTCACCATTGTGGGGACTTTTAAAACAGGCTTATGAACTGGAGTTTCATACCATCATGCTGCCGGAATATTATGGCGGTCAAGGTCTGAGCCCCCTGCAGCTTCACTTGCTCTTCGAGGAGTTCGGCTGGGCGAGTTTCGGGCTTTCAGTTCATTTGGCCGTGGTATGTTTCCCGTTTTACGTTGCTTGTATGACCGGTGATGAGGAACTGATCGAGACTTTTGTCAAACCTTTCTGCGATTGCCGGGACGGCAGCATCCGTGGATGCTGGGCCATCACTGAACCAGATCACGGCTCAGACATTTTGGCCATTGGAGAAGAATGTTATTCTTCAGAAAAAATGCGTGGCAATGTTCAAGCCGTATTGGAAGGCGATGAATGGGTGATTAACGGCCAGAAATCCTCATGGGTCTCCGGCGGTACCGTCGCCACCCATGCATTGCTGCACCCGCAATTGGATCCCTCTCAAGGATTAGCGGGAGGGGGAGTTTGTTTCGTGCCACTTGACCTCAAAGGCGTGTCAAAAGGCAAACCACTTGAGAAGATCGGCCAGCGGGATCTGAATCAGGGGGAAATTTTCTTTGATAACGTGCGTATCCCCAAATCCTGGATGATGGTGGAACCCGAATTTTACGTGCCGCTGCTGGATATGATTCTGGCCTCGGCCAACCTGTGCATGGCATCCTGGTCCACCGGTCTGGCAAGAGCTGCCTTCGAAGAATCCCTGAATTACAGCAAACAGAGAATTCAGGGCGGTAAACCCCTGATCGAGCATTACGTCATGAAGCAGCGGATATTCGAGCTATTCGCCCGCACGGAATCCTGCCGGGCCATTTCCCGCACTGCCATAGATCTGAATTTAAACTTATCTCCGCCTCATGTTGAATATTCACTTTGGGCTAAAACGCAGTGCACCGAGATGGCTTTCAAAAATTCACACGAAGCGATTCAGATCTGGGGCGGCAATGGCCTGACGAAAGAATATGTACTCGAAAAGCTTTTCAGGGATGCACGCGCGACCCTCATAGAAGACGGCAACAACGAAACGCTGGCCAGGCACGGCGGTCATATTCTGAAGGAAACATACCCACGCTCACCGGAAAGTTTCTAGTTCCTTTACGCAATCAAATAGACAAAGGGCAAGTAAACGAAGGCCCTTTTCAATCGGAGGTTTGTATGCCAAGAATTCATATCGACGAATGGCCGCCTTATTCGCCTTCAGACCAGGCAAAAAAGGATAATGTCCTTATGGTGGCAAAGATGATGGTCAACGCCGCCTTAACGGCTCCCTTTACCGGTGGCGTCCCCGGCCACGAAGCAGAAATCGTGTATGGCCAGAAAGAGTTCGAGACCATTGCCAGAGAGATGGAGCGGTTGGCGCATAAAGAAGTTCCCGCCCGGCTAAAAAAACCATTTCTTTATGAAGCCGTCATGGTCAGAGAAAGCGACGCCATTGTATTTTTAGGCAACAAAAGAGCCCAAGAAACGCCAATGGATGCCGGCTGTGGTCTTTGTGGCGGGGAGCCGGACTGCTCATTTTTCTACGAAAGAACGCCCAATTTCAACGGCATTGTGGATATTACGGACAGGAGTTGTGAAACCAATATTAAAGGTCCGTTATGTGTGCTGCGTACCCATGATTTAGGGTATGCCCTTGGTTCGGCTCTGTGGCTTGCAGCCAACAATTTTGTAGATGCCAAGCCCTGTTATTCGACCGGCCTGGCTGGGCAGAAACTCGGTTATTGCAATCATTCGGGACTGGTGGTTGCCGTTTTGCTGGCAGTCGCATCGAAAAATCCCTATGCAGACATTCCGCCAAACTACCATCTGACGAACATGTCCAAGCAAATGGATGCGCTACGCAAAATTGCCACCATCACCCGTCAGATACCCAACCATCCCTACCATACCTTTGACCCTGCCAAAAAGAGCGGGAAAGAAGCCCGGCAAAAGGAGGACTAGATAATGGCTGTTTATGATGGAAACCAGGCGGCCCAGGATCATCTTATTGACATCGCAAAGGCATGCATCTTGGCAGCGGCCAAGGCACCGACAGTGACACAGCGTTTGGGGCTTCGCACAGAAATCATTACAGATGAAGACATTGAACCAATTCTCGACATCTTGGAAACCTTAGGAGAGACCTCAGCTTTTCAACTCCATGACGCGGTTGCATTCAGACGGCTGGCCAATGAAGGCAGGCTGCCACCGATCTTGCTTTTAGGAGCGGAACTGACCCAGCCCGCACTCTGGGACTGCGGGGCTTGCGGCTTCAAGACCTGCGCTGAATACCTCAAGTATACCCAAAGAAACAAGGGAGTGGGGATCGGTGGATATGGACCCACGTGTGTCTGGAAGGCTGTTGATTTCGGTATCGCTTGTGACTGGTCCTGTGCCTGTGTCGCCCAGCACAGGGCCGAATCAAGGATCCTGTTCAGCATTGGGGCGCTCGCATTGCTCACCGGAAGATTGGAAGGCTGCTCCTTTATCCTGGGCTTGCCCATAGGCCCTGTGGGCCAAAACCTCTGGTTTGACCGTGAAGCCTGGAAAGATACGTTGAGCTTTGAGCGAAAAATGGCGACTCAGATGGCCGGCGGTCCGAATTTGTCCATGGCATTCTCTGGCGGTGGCAACCCCATCCTCAAAACCAAACCGCGATGGTGGGAAGATCCCACATTTATGAAGATAGAAAGAGATGAGTCATTTGAGGCCAGGGAAGCCGATGGCATGGCCAAGGCCTACGAAAAAATTATGAACTATGCGGGCGTCCTGGACGAAGAATAATAAAGCCCTAAGCAGTTATCCGCCTGACAAGGTTGTCAGAGAAGGAGCCGTTAGAAAAAGAAAATGGAGAAGAAAATGGATTCCACAAGACCGTATTGGGACATGGAAGTTGAACCCCGGCTGAATACGCCTGAAATGGAAAAAATTCAGCTGGATAGTCTTAAAACAATGCTGGGCCGCATGAAGGCCAATGCTCCCTTTTATACCAAAATGTTTGAGGAAGCCGACCTTGACCCGGAAACGCTGTGCAGCTTTGAAGAATTTAAAGACAGGATTAAGCCCTTTGACAAGGCTGCCCTACGGCAGCTGGTGGTTGAAGCCGGCGGCGACATGCTAAAGGCCATTGACCAGATCATGCCGGTGTCTGTTGATGACATTGACTACTTTGGCACCACGACAGGCACCACAGGTATTCCCACCCCGTATCCGCTGACAAATTTCGACATCAATCATATGTGGGGTGAGGTCATGTCCCGGGGGGCTTGGCGGGCAGGCATCCGGCGTGAAGACCGTGTGCTCTGGACCTTTGCCCTTTCTATGGTTATCGCTGGGGTCCCCACCATGATGGGTCTGCAGAAACTGGGTTGTACCATGCTGCCTGTGGGTGCCGAGGCCAAGAGCGAGCGCATCCTCATGATGCAAAATATCTTCAGGGGGACTGTGTTTGCGGGGACGCCTTCTCTGGCTGAATATCTGATCGAACAGGCGCCAAAGTATCTTGATAAAGAAGTTGGTGACCTGGGCTTCAAGGCCCTGGTGTGCGGTGGTGAGCCTGGTGCCGGAATTCCCGAGGTCAAGCAGAAACTTGAGAAAGCGTATGGCTGTCGGATCTTCGATGCCGGGGCAGGATTTGGGTTTTCATGTGATGCCGAGGAGTATACGGGCATGCACTGGGTATCGGATGACCTCTGTTATTACGAACTGGTTGATCCGGAGACCAAACAACCGATTCCCATCGAAAACGGCGCCAAGGGTGAGGCCTTGTTTACGATGCTTAAAGGAGATGGGTTTGTATGGATCCGGCAGGGGATGGGAGACATTCATCAAGTCTTCACCGAACCGTGCTCATGCGGCAGGACAGGATTCCGGTACAAGGTCATCGGCCGAGCTGACGATATGCTCAAAGTTAAAGGCGTTATGGTTTATCCGAGTCATATCAAAGGAGTTATCAATGAGTTCGTTCCCAAACTGACCGGAGAGATGCGCATTGTCCTCGATGAAAAGCCGCCCCGGGTCGTGCCGCCGCTTAAAATCCGTGTGGAGCATTCCACCGAAGTTGCAGGCGCCGAGCTCAACACGCTTGAAAAAGAACTCTGTGAGGCCATGAGTCGCCGTCTGAAAATCAGCCCGAAAATTATTTGGTCCGAAGCAGGCAGCCTTGAAAGAAGTCATTACAAAGGCCAGGTATTTGAGAAGGCCTACGAAGAAAAATAGCGAGAGGATTCTACCATGCGAGATGTTTATATCATCGGCACAGGCATGACCCGGTTCGCCAAACATTTGGACCTCTCGGAGAAAGACCTTGCCGCAACAGCTGTAAAGAGAACGCTCAATGATGCCGGAATCTCCAACAACGAGATTCAATCTGCGGTCTTTTCCAACTCCATGTGGGGATATTTTGCCGGGCAGCATTGTATCAAGGGCCAGGTTGCCTTGAGACCGTTGGGGTTTGCGGGCATACCGGTGACAAATGTGGAAAATGCCTGTGCCAGTGGCGCCACGGCGCTTCACACGGCCTGGCTTCAGGTGGCGTCCGGGCTGTATGACTGTGTGATGGCTTTAGGGGTCGAGAAGCTCTACAACGAAGATAAACTAAAGACCTTCCGGGCTTACAACGCCGGGGTGGACGTCGCTTCAATAAAGGAGCACTTCGCTGCCTGGTACAAAGTAATCGACAGCTTGTCTCTTGAAGCGCCTCAAGGACAGGAAAAACCGGATGGAGCCGGAAGCAGCCGGAGTGCGTTTATGGATGTATATGCCGGGTGGGGCAGATGGCACATGGATACCTACGGCACCACCCAGCGCCAGTTGGCTCTGATTTCTTCCAAGAATCATTTTCACAGTTCGATGAACCCCTATGCCCAGTTCCAGAAAGAAATGAGTATCGATGAAATTCTAGCAGCGAAGCTCGTGACCTATCCATTAACGGTGCCGATGTGTGCACCGGTAGGCGATGGTGCGGCGGCGGCCATTATTTGTTCAAAAGACTTTCTAAAGAAAGTGACCAACGCAAGGCCGGTGAAGATCCTGGCATCGGTGTTGGGATCCGGATCCGACCGGCCCATCGATCGGGAAGATCTTGACATCGCCGCCTGCCTTTCCCGCCGGGCATATGAGATTGCCGGTGTAGGACCCAAAGACATCGACACGGCGGAAGTCCATGATGCCACCTCCTTCGGCGAACTACACCAGACAGAAGCTCTGGGATTCTGCCCGCCCGGTCGGGGAGGTGAATTTGCCGAATCCGGCGCCACCCGCCTTGGCGGAAAGATTCCCATCAACACATCCGGAGGGCTCGAATCCCGTGGTCACCCGGTGGGCGCATCGGGGCTGGGTCAAATCTTTGAACTGGTTGCCCAGTTACGCCATGCAGCCGGCGACCGTCAGGTGGAAGGCTGCCGTATCGCCCTAGCCGAAAATGGGGGGGGAAATCTTGGATTTGAAGAGGCGGCCATGGGGATCCATATCCTGGAAAAACAAGTCTAGCGATTCCGGAGCGGAAAAAGGTATGTTGGGTATTCATATAGATAACGAGAAATGTCTGAAGGACAAATACTGCCAAAGCATGGAAACCATTGACATCAGATTTAAACCTGCCGGATGGTCATAAGGTTCACGGAGCTTTGATGGTGGGGTATCCATGGTTCAATTTCAAGCGTACACCCGTAAGAAGGGCACCAGACATCAGCTGGGCAGGGCCTTAAAGAATATTGCATATGGAGCGCTTCGCCAATAAACCCATTGCAAAAAGAGGAGATTTCAATGAGCACATATAAGGACAAGGTTTGTATTGTAACCGGAGGTGCGTCGGGCATCGGCCGGAGCTTGTGCAGGACGCTGGCTTATCACGGGGCTCAGGTAGTCATGGCCGACATCAACTTTGATCAGCTAGAAATAGAGGCAGAATCATTATTGCAAAAGGGCCTTAAAGTGAAAGCCGTCAAACTCGATGTGACCGATGAAGCGGCTTTTAAATCGATAATCAATGAAACGGCAACCGAGTATGGCTGTCTGGATTATTTGTTCAATAATGCCGGGGTTGCCGTGCTGGGAGAGGTGCATGACCTTAACATGGAACACTGGTCCAAGGTATTCAATGTCAACTTCAACGGCGTTATGAGCGGTACTTTTCACGCCTACCAGTTCATGGTCAACCAGGGCAAAGGCCATATTGTCAACCTGTCTTCAGTTGAAGGGGTTCTGCCCTTTCCAAGCACGGTATCCTATGTGGGAACAAAACATGCTGTTTTCGGATTATCAGAAAGCTTATGGGTGGAAGCTGTAGATATGGGGGTCGATATCACAGCCATTTGTCCCGGATACATTCGGACCCCCATGCTTGATGCCAGTGAAGCGGTTAACACCACCATGGATACATGGAAGAAATCCTATTTAGTCGTCCTGTTTGAAAAACTCTCCGCCATCACCCCTGACAAGTGCGCCAAGTTAATCCTCAGGGGCGTCGCCAAAAAGAAAGCCATTGTTTTTACGCCTAAAATTGGCTGGTTGTTCTGGTTGAATTACCGAATCTGGCCGATGGGGTATATGCGTATGCTCAGGTTCTTTCATCGTCTAGACAGAAAACGGATAAAAAAGCTGACGCCAAAACTAAAAATGACGTAGAGCAGAAAAGGAGGATGTGTCATGAAAGCAAAGAAGAAAAACAAAAACAATGTATGGTTGGCTAGCGTACTGGCTCTGCTCCTGAGCCTGACGTTAACGGTTCCGGCATCGGCCAAGAACTTGAGGGTCCTTTCAGGATTTCCAAAAACCCATCTCTTTACGGAAGGATGCCTGGGAATTTTTTCCGAAAATTTAAAAGAAATTTCAGGTGGAAAGCTGGTCTTACAGGTTTCCGGTCCGGAGGTCGTTCCGACCAATGAACAATTCCAGCCGGTTCAAGCCGGTGTGTTTGATATGCTGTTCACTCACCCCGCCTATCATTTGGGCGCCACGGCAATGGGGGCTTCCATCGAAGCCGTTTATCCGGATCCAGTGAAGAGAAGGGAGTCGGGTATCATCGATTATGCCGACAAACACTATAATCAGATCGGCATAAAACTGGTGGCTGTCCTGCCTATTACCCGGTACAATATCGTGCTCCGGGACGAGATCGATGACCGCAATCCCAGCTTGAACGGATTGAAAATCCGCACCGCTTCCCTGGTTGCGCCTGCTGTCAAATCGCTTGGCGGTGCACCGGTCAACCTGCCGCCGGGAGACATTTACACATCTCTTCAAAAAGGGGTCATCGATGGCTTCACCCTGGTTGCAGTGGGCCTCAAAGATTATAAAATTCACGAAGTCGCCAATTATTTGGTCCGACCTAAATTTGCTTTTATTTCAGCCAGCATTTTTATGAACTTCAACAAATACAACGGTCTGACGGATCAGGAAAAGCAGTGGATCGAAGCTGCCGCCGTAAAATCCGAGAAGGATTCCCTGGCGTATTTTGAAATGAAACACGCTGAAGAAGTCAATGAACTCAAAGCTCTGGGTATGAAAGAAACACAGCTTCAACCAGCCGATGCCCAGAAGATTGAAAAGGTTTTTACAGCCACCATCTGGACGGTTGCTGAAAAAAAATCAGGCCAGGCCATCAAAGATCTTCACCAGCTGGCTTTGGATAAGGGAATGACCAAATGAACAAGACTGCGATGCAGATAGATGATGCGAATTTACGGTTGGCATTTATCATTAAGTCATTGGACTGGGTGTCACGGCTGACCTGGTACGCGAGCGGCCTGGCGCTATTGCTGATTCTATCAGCATACCTGTTTGAAGTGTTAATGCGATATTTCTTAAGCTCCCCGACATCGTGGAGCCATGATGTGATCCAATGGCTTTTTGCGGCCATGATCATGTTGGCAATGCCTGAGGTGACGCGGACCGGCAGTCACATCGTCATCTCCTTTTTTCTGGAGAAGATGACACCCGCTTCCAGGCGGCGGGTAGGGAGGATAATTACCTTTATCGGCTGTATCATGTGCCTGCTGGCCGCCTGGATCTGCTTTCAGGAGACCTTTCGCCAATATTCACAGGATATCGAAACTTTGTGGAATCATCCGATTCCCAAATGGTGGATTTCGGTTTTGATACCTTTTGGTTTTACCCTTTCCGGGCTTCAGATGCTAAGAAGCAGTCTGTTACCTGAGCCGGTTTAGGGAGAAGCGTTATGGACTGGATTTATCACCTAAGTATTGCCGTTCTGTTGATGCTGGCGCTTTTTTTGGCTGGTGTGCCGGTATTTGTGACCTTTTTAGTGATCAACATCGCCGGGGTTTTCTTACTGATCGGAACGTCGGGCTTTGGGCTCTTTGCTAACAGCATCTACCAAACGGCTACTCAGACATCTCTTGCCGCAGTACCCCTTTTCATCGTCATGGGTGAAATCCTTTTCCGCTCCGGGGCCATCGATGTGCTTATCGATGCGGTTGATCGGATATTGGGTCGCATTCGCGGGCGAGACTACTGTCTGATTACTGTTCTTTCAACGGTTTTTGGTGCGCTGTGCGGTTCTCCCGTGGCCGTTGCGGCCCTTCTGGGTCGCACCATCATGCCGAGCATGAACGGCCGGGGTTTTAATACACGGCTTACGTCCGGAGCTATATTGGGTGGTGCTACACTGGCTGCAATCATTCCCCCTAGTCTGGGCGTTATCATATTGCGCTCCCTCGTTGACGTATCCATTGCCGGCCTTTTAATAGCAGGAATTCTACCGGGTATCCTATTGGCAACTCTTATGGTCGCCTATACCTGGTTGCGAATTCTATTTAATCCCGGATTGGAACCGCAAACCGATTCGATAAATGATACTCAGCGCATGGCAAAGGATCGTGTCGGGGCCATTATTCGGATTTTGCCTTTCTCTCTGGTTATTTTCTTTGTGATGGGCCTGATTATGCTTGGTGTTGCAACTCCTTCAGAGTCTGCTGCAACCGGAGTTGTCGGGGCCTTGATCGTTGCCGCCATATATCGAAAACTTTCCGTGAAGATGTTCTTTGAATCGTTGCTTTCAGCAGTTTCCATCACTGCGGTTTTGATGGTTATTCTGCTCAGCTCAAAGCTGTTTGGGCAACTGCTGGCATTTATTGGAGCATCGGCTGGATTGATGCAGGCCGTATCGGCCTTAGATTTGTCAGGTGGATGGATGTTTCTGGTACTTATGGCGGTGCCTTTCTTTTTATGCATGTTTATTGATTTATTTGCCATCATGATGGTGGCCATACCAATCTATCTGCCGCTTTTGAAAGTTTACGGTTACGATCCTGTGTGGTTCTGGATGTTGTTTCTGATCAACATCGTACTGGGCAGTATGACACCACCGTTTGGTTACACATTGTTTTCCTTAAAGGGCGCGGCGCCGGATGTTTCATTGAATGATATTTACATTGGCGCCTGGCCAATGATGATCGTGTTTTTAATTGGAATGATTTTGATGTTTGTGTTTCCATCCATCGTTACGGTTATACCCGGACTGTTTATATGATTCAGATGATTGATATGTGCGAACACTGGCATCAAATTTGATTGAAAATAGATAAATGTGGAAGACCTTTATGAAGATAGCAAACCTTTTACCCAGGCTTTTCGTATTTTGTATCATCCCGGGACTCCAGAGAGCTTTCTCGTTGAATATAAAAATGGCTAGATATATTTCGAAAGTTCTAGATGAAATGGGCTTTTCAGTGGCTCAAAAATTGGCAAAAGAGATTAAGGGTCCGACTTGAATGGATTTACCTCACGCATAGAAATTAGCACCGAAGTTGGTCTTTGGCACCATCTGTTTGGTTTCATCAGCTAACCTTAAAAGCATCACTGATAAACGTAAAACAAAGGGGTCGTCTTCACTCTTTACAGCAAGTGAAAAATAAAGAAGACGCACCCCCTTTGTTTTACCCATTTATGAAATTATTGCTTAAAGGGTAGAATGAGGTAAAAACGGTCATGAAAAAATGCATTTTCAATAGAAAATAAATAGATATGCATATAATCATGAAGGTCCCTATTAGCCTTTACCGTCCCTATGAGCCTTTATTTCCCATGCCTTTAAATTTTCTATGTTTTAAATTTGTTTCTTTTGTTAGCGGTATTAATGCGCCAAGGTTTATACTTCGCAGTATGGGGATCTTGCCCAGCGTTGTGACCTTTTAACCGGTTTTCAAGATTTTCTAAAAATCCTGTATAAAAACGATCATAATCGTTGGCAGGCAGGCAACGGCAAGGAAAGTATAGACAGGTAACAACTCAGTTTTGCGCAAATTGTGCAAAACAATTGTTTGCATCTTTGAAAAGGACTAACATACAAGCATTTACAAAGATTTGAATTGAATTCAACTTTGTCACGACGATAATTTTGTTTGAGACATTTGAATTTTGGAATTTCGGATTTGTTCCCCGCCGAGGCGGGGTTTTCGAGTTTCGTATTTCCGGTTTATCCGGGTTAGGGATTGGCAAAGTCAATCAGCTAATGGCAATTTTACGATCTTCCCATTTTCCATGGATTTAGTAATGGCAAAACAAATTTCATGGGTCTTCAGGGTAACTTCAATGTTGACAGCACTGGATCTGTCATTGTTGATTGCATCTATGAAATCATCCCACAAGTCCTGGAAAGAGTGCGAGCTGACGGCACCGCTATCCGGCAGGGTTGTCTCGAATTTTTGCCAATCGGTTTGCCCGGGAAATAGTTCTTTCAGGAAGAAGGTATCATTTCTGATTGAGCCTTTGCTGCCATGGATTACAAAGTCTCGTATGTAGGGTGATTCGGCCTCGTACGTGGAGGATATGCTGCCGATCGCGCCGCTCTTAAATTTAAGTACCGCGGCAAATGTGGGAGCATACTCATAATTTTTTTTGTGCCCCCAGGTTTGATAGCCGCACACTTCTTCGATGTCACCGCCTAGTCTTCTCAAAGCGGTAACGGCATGGATTCCGGTAACAAGTGGTGCTGAAGGACCGCCTTTTCTTTTATCGCCCCCCCCCCAGGACAGGCCGGGCCAGTGATCCAGGGTGTGTGCGTGATCGGCTTGCAGATAAAATAATTTTCCCAAATGTCCGTCATCAATCAATTTCTGAAGATTCTTCATATAAGGGTTAAAAATCAAGGGCGAGCCCTGCTGGGTTTTAATGCCCGATCCCTGAACCGCAGAATAAACGTCTTGCACTTCTTTAAAACTCATTCCAACCGGTTTTTCAAACATCACATGAATACCGGCTTCGGCCGCCTTTATCGTTTCTTGGGCATGCATTTGATGCGGGCCGGTATTTATGATGATGTCCAACCCTTTTTGACGAACCAGGTCGTCATAGTCTTTCAGGATTGCAACCTGATCCATCCCGATATTTGTCAAACGCTTCCCGGTTTTAACTTTGTCCCGGCTGACCGCAGCCACCAACTCGGTAAGGGGATTGGACTGAACGGCAAGGGCATATTGAATTGCCGCGTCGCCGACTCCGAAAATTCCAACTTTGTACCTAGCCATATCAATACCACTTCCAAGAGCAATTTTGGATTTTGGTTTGCGGATTGCGGATTCGTTGTATCGCTGCGCTCTATCTAATTTTACTAGATTGTCCGAATACCTTTTGAACCATTAACCAATAACTAACAACGATTAACTTTCAGTTAGGGTAGAGCTATTCTTCGCCCGGCTTATTGATAGGCCTGATTTCGTCTCCATTGAGGGCTGCTACAATACCGGGTAAAACCGGCAGATAATGTTCGCCGAAGCCTTTCGTATTCGCATGCCGAAACAGTTGGGTGATCGGTGCGCCGACAAAAGAGGCGGCATTGACCGATTCTGCCAGCTTTGAGTAGTAAGTGATATCTTTCAATGATGTCCGCAAATGTCCCTGGAGCCCGCTGGTATCACCACTCAATACCCATGGCATTATCTGCTGAAACATACGGCTGTTGGCCCCCGAGGATGAAACGATCTGGTAGAAAACATCAAAGTCCAACTCGAATCGGGCGGCGGTGGCAACGGCTTCAGCAATGACCGCACAATTGGCCATGGCGATAAATGTGTTGATAATCTTGCCGGTCATGGCTGAGCCAACCGGGCCGGTCTTCACGATAACTTCCGCATAGCAGTCGATAATTGGAATCACCTTGTCCACAACTTCGGCCTCGCCGCCGACATAGGCCCCCAGGCGCCCATCCTCGGCTTCTTTCGGGGATCGTCCCAGCGGGGCATCGATGAAAGCCGCGCCGATCTTGACCATCTCCTGCGCGATGGACCGCGTGACATCCGGCAGTGAGGTGGAGGTATCCACCACAATCATGCCTTGACGAACATTTTCAAGCAAGCCGCCTTCCCGGTAAACCACATCTTTGACTTCATCGGATGACGGCAAACACAAGAAGACAACATCTGAGCTTGCGGCGATATCCGCCAGAGACTGCGCTTCGTGCGCCCCGCGCCCGACCAGGTCTTCGATGGGTGCCCGGTTGCGGTTGGCAATCACAGTGAGGGGATAGTTGCCCTTTTCAAGAATGTTTTTGGCCATACCATGCCCCATCAAACCGGCTCCTACAAACCCCACCCTCGGAAGATCCGTATTGTGTTTTTCTTTGCTCATAATATCCACTCCCATTAGATTGGCATGATCTATAAATACGTCTCGGAACTTCTATAATATATTGAAATCATGTAGCTTTTACCGACACTGGATTTGTGCCGCCCACATGGAATAATGGAATGTTGGAATCATGGAATAATGGTCAAAACGCCTAACTTCAGTGCTTATCAGCAATGTGGCGAATAAGACGACCAACAAAGGTATAAACCTTCAAGCTCATATAACTGGTTTTTGCGCTAAGGGCATAATCTGTATAGCTAAAGCGAACGATCTTGCCATCACCCCGCCTCGGCGGGTTCGATACTCGGCCATGACTGCTCTTTTTGTATTACCTACCAATGTATTGAATGCTGAAACGCGGATCGACAAGAATGAAAGTTATCTTCCCACTTTTTATCGGTTTGCTTTTTTTGAAGAGATTCAATCAATTTAAGCAACGCATTTTCAACTTTATAATGCAGCTGGTCTAAGCGCTGGTAATCATCGGCTGCTATTTGTTCGGCTTGCTTGCAGCTAGTATAACAAGAATGAAATTCGCCGCAGGAACCAAGCGCAATATTTAGATAATTCAAGTATTCTTTCAAACTGCGACGACAATAACCTTCTGAAATGTTTCGCGAGATGCTGTGTGCAGCGTCAATACTATTGCCGGCCACTTTCTTTAGTTCGAATGGAAAGTCGGCAAATATTTCACAGGCCAAGACATAGAGGGAGACAGCATCTTGCCAGACTCGCAGTTTTCTAAATCCTCGGTTGATATTTTTTCGTTCCATGGTTTGTTTATCCCATGAACCGTATTATTTTTCAACCAGATGGAACATCAATGGTCCCAATATTCCATCATTCCATTGTTCCATTATTCCAATTGTGAGCGAAGCGAACTAAGTTCCTTTCTTCATAAGCCGCCTGCTCTTCCGATGAGAAATGAAGAGGTTTTACCGCCACCGGGTGATTCAGATCTCATAATTTGAATCCGAACCATGCCGGCGGCTTATGAAGAAAGTTAGCCGACATAAATCGGAGAACTCCAGGCCCATTCGTCGTTTTTCTGTCGCACTCTCACATAGTACCAGTCTTTTTGAGAGGCATCTCTTTGGTCAACGAAAGCGCCATCCCAGCAGTACTCGCCTTCCGGAACGGCCCGACCAAGCTGGTAAGCGTGTGAAACAAATCCATCCAAATACCCGGTGCGCGGACCATCGCGAAGCTCCGCCAAAGGGTATTCAACGGTTTTACCATTGATTATGGCTTTAATTTTCGTCCGATGATTTCCCTCGATCTCCATTGCAAAATTTTGGGTCGTGTCGGTGAAGACATTGGGATTCGCAATCGTCGCTGTTTTGAACTCAAGGTGCTGCTCATCCCCCTGATGCCAGCTGGAAAACTGATAGCTGGTGCGGTCGTCGTCTTGGGGGCTGACGGTCACGTCGCCTTTGAAGCGCGGCAGCGGTCGCGTGATCTTCCCATTTTCAATCTCGAGCTTCACATCCCACTTAAAACGATCGGTCCGGTTCCCCCAGCCCACGCTGAGCCCAATCAACCCCACAAAATCATTCTCATTCTGGTGCTGCTGATTGATCTCGTGGCTGCTCAGGCGATAAATGCGTTCGCCGTTGCGAATGATTTCTACGTAATCCAAAGGATTTTCTCCCCGCACCGCAATGCGCATGTCACGCTGATCGCAGGCCGGGAGGCTTTGTCCCATCAACGCGCCATTCAATTCAAAGGCCAGTGCGATCCGGTCCCCAGTCAAGGCCACTGTGCGGCGGTCATAAATCGCCTGCCAGATGCTGTCCCGGGTCAGATCAGCGGCCCAAACCGCCATCCGTCCATGGCCATGGCTTCCCGGATGGGCGGAATGGTGGTCGCTCGAGCCGATGACCCCGAAGCGAAACCCTCTTTTCAATCCGGTGATCAACGAACTGCGCCCATCGCGCGGTCCCATATCATGCAAATAAGGCCGGGGCGCATCATCGTGTTCGCCGCATCCATGCATGGAAACCATTTCGACCACCGGGCTGAATTCGGGATCGAAATCATCCCAGTGAATTCCCCGATATCCGTCCAGGTAGCAGATGTGGTGCGGAATCATCATCATCTCGATGCCGTTTTCTTTTAGTCGGCGCATTTCCGACCGCATCTGCTGCAGACTGGATTTGCGAACGATCTCCCCCTGCCCGCCTTTGTAATAAAAGCAATGGTCGCCATGGGCGGCGGAATGCCATTCAAAAGAAAGAAAACTGACAAATTTCCCTTCCTCATGGGCCCCTTCGGTCACGTCCTGCACGTCCTTCCAAACCGAATCCAATTTGGAAAAACCGCGTTGATGGTATTCCACCAGGCTTTTGAGCCGCCCTTCAGCCGCCGGCATGTCATGCCACCAGGCATGTCCGGTGACACTGGCAAAATCCAGCTGTAAACGCGCATTGGTATAGGCATCTTCAATCGAACCGTGCCCGTAGCTGATGTTGCAGTGGTTATGGATATCACCGTAATAAGGTCGGTAGGGATGGTAGGAGGATAAGTGTTGCATATTTGTCTTCTCAACCAAAAACGACATTTTCCGTTTGGCCCGATTCGGCGGCCCGATAGGCAGATAGGATCATTTCCACTGCTCGAATGCCATCTTTCAAAGTCACGGGTGGTGCTTTACCTTTGGCAGCAAAATCAACAAATGCTCTGGCTACGTTCTGGTGAAAGACATCCGTATCCTGTTTGAACTGCGGTATGGTTTTCGAGATTTGCCAGGACCGGTTTTTAAGTTCGACAGACGGATTGCTTTCCCCGGTCTCCCGGCAGGGGCGGATGTAGTATTTCAAATAGCCTTCGCGGGTCAGGTCCCGCGAGCCGAGATCCACGCCGGAAAGTACCAGAGACCCGTTGGAACCGTAAATTTCCACCGAATTTTCAGCGCTCAAAAAATGCCAGCTCGATGTGATTTCGGCGATCAATCCATTGCCAAATCGGAACAAGGCGGTTGCGGTTTCTTCTACCTCAAGTCCTGCAACCATATGGTTCACCACACAGGATACTTTTTCCGGTTCACCAAACAGCCAGCGGATGAAATCGGCAATATGCACCCCTTCGTCCAGCAAAGCGCCCCCGCAGGCCTGCTTCAAGTCGGCAAACCAGCTTTGTCTGAATTCTGAATCGATGGCGGCAAAAGGGTGGCCATGACGGATTCTTACCAGAAAAATGATGCCCAGCTCGCCGCTGTCGACGATTTTTTTTATTTCGGTGTTGACCGGATCGAACCGCTTTGGAAAACCTTGCATGTAATAGGCACCGGTTTCATTGACCACCGTTTCAATCCTCCGGCAGTCTTCCAGCGTACCGGCAATCGGTTTCTCACATAGCACCTTTTTGCCTTGGCGGGCTGCAATTTCAATCAGCTCCCGATGCTGCGCAGTTGGCGAACAAATGGCCACGGCATCCGAATAATCGATCAGGGCATCGCGATCTTCCCAGGCATCGCAGCCATATTGGACGCTCTTTTCTTTGGCAAGGCCCGGGGTTTGCGACCATATCCCCACAAACTCCGCACCGGCTGATTCACGAAAGGCAAGCTGCCAACTATTAGAATGCGGGTGTTCCAGACCCAGCAAGGCTACGCGGAGTTTAGTGCTCATATCCAAAGTGCTTTCGTTAAAGAATGACTACCCAATCCGGCTGAGCCGGAAATGAATATTGATTATTGAATATTGAATATTTGTGGTATTCTATCGATTTTATTTCAACTCCGTTAACAATGCTCAAATCCTACGCAAACATGATGTGATTTCAATAGACAGGCACTAAATGAGCGAAAATCGCTCATCTGGAAGTTATTTGTTAATCGTTATTAAAACAGGAAACCCACTGGAAGGGGACAAGACCAGTGGTGCAACTATTTAAATCCAAAACCCGAAGCACGAAACACGAAACAAGCTCGAATAACAAAAATCCCAATGACAAAAACAATTCCGATCCAATCGGAAATAAAGCGATGAACACGTTGATCAGTTTTATGCACTGCTTTCATCATCTGGTTTCAACCGTTTTGAACATTTGCACATTCGAATTTGTAATTTGTTTCGGATTTCGAGATTCGTGCTTCGTATTTTTTAAAGCACCATTTGACCCTCACCGGTTCGGTAGAACCTTTACGGGTCCACCAATACAAGTGGTGGTTTAATGCCGGAATTATTTGCCAATGGCCTGCCGGCTTGTTTCATAGGCCGTGCGACAGACTTTTTCAGTGTCGCTTTGCCAGTATTCTTCGTTTAGAATTTCAACCACAAAATGGCCGCCATAGCCTTTTTCCAAAATGGCGCGGCAGAATCCGGATATATTCCAGATACCACGGCCGGGGTAGACACGATGCTTATGACCCAACAAACTGTCACGCGGGCGATCCATCCCGTCGTTGATGTGTACGGCAACGATTTGGTCAAGGGGCAAGGCGGCCAGATCGGTCAGCGTTTGTCCTCCCCGGAAAAAATGGAACGAATCGATAACCAATCCGGCGCGGTTCTCCAATTTGGCAAGCTCCAAGACTCGCAGCGCATCTGCAACGCGATTGCATTTTTTGACATGCCCGACGGGTTCGAAGCCCAACTTAACCGGGTGATCTTCGGCAATTTCCCCGATTCGCTTCAGGTTTTCAGCGGTACCTTCCAAAGATCCGCCTTCTCCCAGGATTGGCAATATTACATATTGTCCCCCAAGCCCGCGGCAGGTTTTGATGGTCTTTTTCAATGATTCCAGCACACGGTCATCCAGGTCGTCATGCCAGCGTACCGCCGCATCGGATGCCGGGCACAATCCGCAGACCGACAAACCGTAAGCCTCCATCAGTGAATTCACCTTGTCCGGGGAAATATCGGTACCGGCGATATCGACCTGGTAGCGTTCGGCAGCCTCCTGCCGATCAGCATGACTGAGCGCCATGGGAGCCACCTCATGCATCCACAACTCCAGTCCCTGAAAACCGCAAGACTTTGCCAGCCGGAATTTTTCCTCAAGAGACGCGGCTTGTTTGATCGTCATCGTATTCAGATATAGAGCAGGAATTGACATCCGGCAAATCTCATGAAATGGCCCTAAACGCCCAACCCGGAAAAACCGGAAAGATTAGCCACAAAGGCACAAAGACACTAAGAAAAAAAGATTATTGTTTATTTGTCTTCGTGCCTTCGTGTCTTGGTGGCGAAAATATTTTGTTTGAAAAATCCTTCGCAAACATGATGTGATTTCAATAGATAGACACTAAGGGCCTGAATACGGTAGGATGTGTTTGACCACATCCTACCCTTTCGGATCGAAAAAAAGGACAGCTAGATCCTTAAAATTTATTTCTTTGCTTCTAGTGCAAAAGAATTGATTGTCTATCGGGCCTATCTACTAAAATAAGGCGTTCTCAACTAAGCTGAATTTTAGCTTCAATAGTAGGTTGGGTTGAGATCCCGAAAGTTCCCGTTGGGTTTCGTTCCTCTACCCAACCTACTAAAAATCATCTGATGTAGCTATTTCGAAGGTAGGATCGAAACCCAACGCCTTGAATGCGACCAGATCAACTTCAACCTTAATTTTGTATATAGATCCGTTATCCCTTCATTTGAATATTAATATGACGGAGCGAAGCGACATCCACAAATCTTCAATTTACAATCTTCAATCTTCAATTCCGGCTTGCCGGATCAGGGTTTCCACCCGCCTTTGATCTTGGCATAATCAGGATTGATTTCTTCCAGAAAGCCGGTATAGGTATAAGTCAGAGGACTTTGAGCATTGCTGATGCGCCCCATCCTTTCCATGTTCTCGGAATAATTTTGCATATCATCCAAGTATTTCTGATCTAAAGCCGCATTCCATATATACTCCGGCCAATCTGTGGTCACACTGGCCACGGAACGTTCCGTCAATCGAGCAAAAATCTCAATCACTTCTTTTTGATTGGCAGGATCTTGCACGTATTCAATTGCGCGCACTAAAACAGCGACAATCGCTTTGGCGGTTTTCGGCTTTTCACGGATAGCGTCTTCGGAAAAGACGATGGGCACGACGGTATGGGAAGCGGCAAAAGGCGTTCCATTGTCTCTTTCGAATCGGCTGATATTGGAATCGAACACAAATCGCCCGTTGACGGCCTGTCTGGCTTTGGAAGCAATCGGTTCCCACACGATGAGCGCCTGGACTTCATTGGCTGCCAGTGCGGTAATTTGTTCGGGTGGAGCAAGATTCACCGTGTTGAATTTGCTCAAATCCAATTTATAATACCCGGCCAGATTGGCCAAAACCGCCGATGCGGTAGAGCCTTTCAACAAACCGATACGCACTTTCATGAGATCTTCCATGTTTTTAACATCGACATCGGGACGAACCACCACTTTTTCATAGACACTGCAAATATTTCCCACCACAACCACCGGAAGTGCATTATGGCGCATACTGATAATGGGCACATTGCCCGGCATCCAGACCGCAAGTTCACCGGCCAGCAGGGCCTCGCCCGCTAACGCCCCGGCCGAAAAGGTTTTCAGTTCCACCTTGGTAAAACCGGCTTCCATGAACCATCCTTTTTCAAGGGCTACGGCGTGCGGGATGAACACATTATTTTTTTGGAAGTGCAGATTCAGGATAGGCTCCTCTACTTGGGCCGCGACCGTCCAGGGGGGCAATCAATGCGATCGCCAGAGCAATTACTATGATTTGACTTTTTTTCAACATGAATCAACCTCCTTTAATTTAATGGTTTAATTAGTAATGAAATCTGTTTTTATAACTCACTACGGCAGAATTATAAAATCAGGACCTCAGCCGATTCTAATACTGTTCAACAAATAACAGTTAACTCCCAATTTGTCTTAACCTGTTCTTCAGGGCTGCCATCGTAGTGGCGGGGTTTATCCCCGCCAAGAGCTTGGCCACTATCCCTGATAAACTCACTCAACCGATTCGTTGGTGGACAACGGCGTTTCCGCCGTTTAGGCGGGGATAAACCCGGGATAAACCCCGCCACTACATTGTAGATCAAACCCACCGACTTTTTTTTCATACAAGGTTTCGGGTGTTCCGCCTCCGGCGGACCGCCGGCACAAATAAACGGCCGGTATAATCGAAAAAGAAACTTAGAAAAATAATCTCTCACAGAGTACTCGGAGTTCTCGGAGAACAATTAAAAAAAGCTCTGTGTGCTCTGCGGGCTCTGCGAGATATTTAGTTGTAGTTTCACACGAGGACTTAGCACCTCATTTCCCTGACACACCGGGCAATTCCATCGGCATGGCGCCGTGAAATGCCACATCGGATGTGCGCATATACCAATCGAATATCCGCCTTGCCAATCCCTCCTGCACTGCGGCGTACGAAGCATCTCCAAACACATTCTGTAATTCCAGGGGATCTTCTTTCAGATCGTATAATTCGCTTTCATAGTCCGGACGCCAGACCAATTTAAAATCCCGGGTGCGGATTGCAGCCGTTCGTGAGATCATGGCCGGTTGTTCGTATTCCAGCGAATTCTTCGGATAATAAATGTGGTAAGGATCAAACATCTCTTCGGGCAGGAAACATTTTTGGTCATTGGGATTGTAGCCCCCCTCACTGAAAGCGGCCCGGTGCGGATCGCCAGGCTCTCCATGGATCAACGGCAGAAGGCTTTCGGAAAAATGCGTATGTTCAGCTTCCAAACCGGCCAGATCCAGACAGGTGGCCATTAAATCGCGTAATTCGATGATGTTTTGGCTGGCCAAACCGGCTTCTCCGCCCGGCACCCGCGCAATAAAAGGCACGCGAATCAGTGGATCATCCATGGCACTGCTCCACTTTTCCAAAAGCCCGTAATCCCCGGCCCAGTCGCCATGATCAGAGAAGAAAAGCACGGCTGTATCTTCGGTGTGCCCGGTTCGTTCGACCGCTTCCAGTAGTTCTCCCAGGAGCCAATCCGTGTAGCTGATCATGCCAAGATAGATCGCATTGACCGTTCGAAAATCGAGATCGTCCAGTTGATCGAGACGGCGTTTGGAGCGAATGGCATCATAGTACCCGGGTTTGTTGGGCAGTCCGATCGGCCGCAGTTCCGGAATGTCTTTGGGATCATACATATCATGGAACCCTTGCGGTCCGAAAAAGGGTGGATGGGGATTGAACAACGGAAGGTAGAGGCAAAACGGCTTGTCTGAGTCCCGCTGTTCCAGTACTTCAATGGCTTTTTTGACTCTGAGATAATCCGGGTAATCACGCCGGTCGGTTCCTTCACTGAAGAGGAACGAAAAATAATGCGGGTCATCTTTGGGCCAGGGATTGCCGGCGCCCATCCAGGCTGGGCCGTCTTCGAAGCTGTTCCATTCCGTAGCACTGCTTTCAAATTGATCCTGCACCAGCAAATCATTGCGTCCGTACCAAAGCACATCGTAGCCCCCTGCTTTGAGATAACGAAACAGGTTCGGCTCATGGGGTTGCAAGAGATTGCCGAACATACGATGTCCCGAAACATGGGGGGGCAATCCGGTGGCCATATCGCAGCGGGCCGGCGCGCAAAGGGGTGAGCCCGACTGACAGTACTCGAAACGCACCCCTTCATGGGCCAGACGATCCATATTCGGGGTTTGTACCAAGGGGTGCCCGTAGCAGCCGATGCTTTCGGCACGCAATTGGTCGGGCATGAACAGGATCATGTTCATGGGTTTTGACGAAGAAACCGATTGGGATGAATTTGTCATGATTTTCCTCAATTTAGTGTCTATATATTGAAATCACATCATGTTTACGAAGGTTTATTCAAACAAAATATTGTCGCCACCAAGACACAAAGGCACGAAGTCTAATAAATAATAAACTTTTTTTCTTAGTGTCTTGGTGCCTTCGTGGCTAATCTTTCCGGCTTGTCCGGGTTAGTTTATGGGGATGCAACGTCCTTTGTTCACCGACCTCTGCCATGTTGTTTAGGCAACCAAGGGGTTCACTGGACTCGCATCCACCTTAATTTTCGATTAATGATCCATTGTAAAATAAAATCAACCAGCAGGCTGAGGGTGCCGATCATCAGGATGCCAAAAATAACGATCGCAATTTGCCCGAAATCACGGGCATTCATGATCAGATAACCCAGCCCGCTTTTGGAGTTAATCAGTTCGGCAGCGACCATGGCGCCAAAACTATAGGTGAAGCCGACCCGGATGGCGATAGCAATATCCGGCGCTGTTGCAGGAATGGCGACTTGCAGCAGCAGACGGCTGCCTTTTAATCCCAGGGCCTGGCCGGCCCGCATCAAAATCGGATCGACATTGACCATTCCTTTAAAGGTATTGGTAAAGATCGGAAAAAAGGAACCAAAAAAGATGATTAAAACTTTTGAAGCCTCTCCCAACCCCAGCCAGATAATAGACAAGGGAATCCAGGGCAGGGGAGGAATCGGACGCAGCAGTTCAATCGGAGCCCGCAGGACGTTTCCGAATCTCCGGTACCAGCCGGCCGTGATGCCGAGTGAAATTCCTAAAACCGCCCCCAGCAGAAAACCTTTCGTCACCCTCGACAAACTCGCCCCGATATGTTCAAGCAAGCGGGGCAAGGGGATTTCGAGGAATCCTGCCTGCAGAACGGTCAGGGGCCCGGGGAAAATAGTCGGACTGATCCATTCGAAAAAATGAGTCATTTCCCAGATAAACAGAATGGAAAATGTTCCGATCCAGGGCAACCAGAAAAAATAGCGGGGCGGATTATTCATCTTCCCCCTTTTTGTCGATATTCCAGGGCAATAATCGTTTTTCCAGCCAGTCGAGGGTATAGGCAATCGAGATACCGATCAGGGCAATGAAAATCATGCCGTCAATGGCAATGCTGGTATTGTAGAAGGTTCGTGCCTGCTGAATCAGCGCCCCTAATCCTTCAATCGTTCCGATCATTTCCACGGCAATGATCACCAAAAACGCCATTCCCACCGCGATTTTCATTCCGGTGAAAATACGCGGCAGCGAAGCCGGCAGAATCACCTGGAAGAACAACTGCGTTTTGTAAGCACCCAGCGTTTTGCCGGCGTTAATCAACACCGGATCCACATGTTTGGCGCCCTGGATCGTGTTGGTCAATATGATCCAGAAGCACCCGTAAAAAATCAATAAGACCCTGGAAAGCTCGCCCACGCCGAACCAGGCAATCGCCAGGGGCAGCAGACTGATGACCGCAATCGCACGACAGAATGTGATGATCGGATCGACCATGCGATCGAGGATTTCCATCCGCCCGATCAGCATTCCCAATGGTATTGCAGCCACGCTGGCCAGTACAAATCCCATCATAATTCGAAAAAAAGTCGCCTGAATATGAACCCAAACCGTAATGTTATTGGGAAACCCAACCGTGAGAAGTTGGATAAAGGTTTCAAATAATTTCGATGGTCGCGAGAACCGATAAATCTTGATGTAGCCCAGGCGGGATGCGATTTCCCATATCGCCACCAAAACCAGAATGGTTATAAGTTTCACGCAAAAATCAGAGAGCCCCACGCGGCCCTCTTCGTTTTGCTTAATAAATAGCGCTGTAAATCTCTTCATAATATTCCATGAATTTTGGCGAAGACGCTTGACGGGGGCGTGGTAAATCGATCACAAATTCTTTTTTGATATGCCCGGGCCGGATCCCGAATACCAGGATTCGATCAGAGAGAAAGATCGCTTCCATGATGCCGTGGGTGACAAATATGACCGTGGTTTTATGACTTTCCCAAATGCGCAAGAGCTCCCGCTGCATACTTTCACGCGTCAATTGATCCAATGCGCCGAAGGGCTCATCCATCAGCAATATTTCAGGTTTGGTCGCCAGGGCCCTGGCTATGGCGATGCGCTGTTGCATTCCCCCCGACAATTCCCGCGGATACTTGTCTTCATATCCCTTCAAATGCACCAGTTCAATCAGAGATTGGGCCAGCGCCCGGCGTTCCGTTTTGGACATTCCGGCGTTCTTGGGACCGAATTCAATATTTTTAATCGCCGTCAGCCAGGGAAACAAACCGCCATGCTGGAAGACCATGCCCCGGTCCGGCCCGGGACTGGTGACCGCATTGTCATTGATCAGGATCCGGCCTTCCGTCGGGCTCAACAATCCCATTATCAGATTCAGCATGGTTGATTTGCCGCACCCGCTTCGGCCCACGATGCTGATGAATTCGTTGGTTTGAATGGAAAAATTGATATCCAAAAGCGCGGGGCCATGCTCCCCTTTGCCATTCTCAAAATCTTTGGTGATATGAATGACTTCGACTTTATTCATTGCGGATCATTCTCGGCATGGGTTTAAATGGGGGTAATCTTTGGACGTAAACAAACTTAAATTGAAGTTATGCCGAATGTCAATATGATTTTCCAGCCAACCGGGAAAAACCGGAATTGACATCCATACTACGATTACAATAAAAGAAACGGCAAAGCTGGCGGGAGTATCCAACGAAACCGAACACAAATTTCGTGCATACTGAACCATGAATGAAATGGATTAAGCCCTTAGCCTCTTCTTCTGACAATTTGTTTCAAGAACCCGAGGGTTTCAGGTGTCAGTGTTCAGCGCTGCCGCCGGCTAAAAAAAGCGGCCGGACAATTGGAAGTAGAAACTTTGTAGCTTTATTTTTTAAATTCCATTATGTTTGCACATGAATTATGCCACAGCCAAGTTATACATTTAATCAAATCTACCCGTCGATATCCCCTGGGTCGAATGACTGATTTTGATAAAAAAGACAGAGCGGCCTGTCGGGTCGTAGCCGAAGGCGAAGCCTGAAGCGATACCATAAATCTTCAATCTTCAATCTTCAATCCCTCGTTGGATATACGCATGAAGACGCCAACACCATTTTCCCTGCTCATTAAACCGGCAAGTGCCGACTGCAATCTGAAATGCACTTATTGTTTCTATCTTGAAAAATGCAGCTTGTACCCCGGCACCCGCAAACATCGCATGTCGGACTCAGTGCTGGAAAAATTGATTCAGAGTTACATGGCCACCCCGCAGCCGGCTTACTCATTTGCCTGGCAAGGGGGCGAGCCAACCCTGATGGGATGGGAATTTTTTCGCAAGGTAACGGATCTGCAGCAAACTTTCGGCAAAACCGGTGCCGTTGTGACAAATGGAATTCAAACCAACGCGACCCTGATCGACGACACCCTGGCCGCGCATTTGGCCCAATACCGATTTTTGGCTGGTGTCAGTCTGGACGGCCCGGCCGACATCCATAATCGCTTTCGCCAAACCGCCGGCGGCGGTCCGTCACATGCCGCCGTGTTAAAGGGTATCGACACGCTGGTTCGGCACAAGGTGGCGTTCAACATCCTCGTGCTGGTCAGTCGGGCCAATGTACGTCGGGCACGGGAAGTTTACCGCTATTTGGTTGATTCGGGATTTTATTTTCATCAATACATCCCTTGCGTCGAATTTGACGACCGTGGCAAACTCCTGCCTTTTGCCATCAGCGGACCCGAATGGGGTGACTTTTTATGTGAAATTTTTGATTTATGGCACCCGCGCGACATCCAACGTGTCTCAATACGCCATTTCGATTCTTTGCTGAACAAGATGGTCGATTCGTCGGTCACAGTATGTACTTTGGGCGAAAATTGCTGCCAGTATTTTGTAGTGGAGTACAATGGGGATATTTATCCGTGTGACTTTTTTGTCGGAAAAAATTACAAACTGGGCAACATTACAAAAACCTCCTGGCGCCGAATGATCAGTTCATCGCAATACCAATCGTTCGGCTCCCGGAAATCGGATTGGAACCAGTTTTGTGAAACTTGCGAATTTCTGACCCTCTGCAGTGGCGATTGTCTGAAACACCGCATGTATGGCAGCCATCCCGCCCGCAACATGAGCAGGCTGTGCAGCGGCTGGAAGCAATTTTTCGAACATTCGGCGCATAAATTCAATGAACTGGCCCAGACAATCCGGGTTGAACGATTGAAAAATTTGAACCATAACCGCACTCAAATAAACCATGCCGGTTCAAAGGCTGGTCCGGTCGGACGCAATCAAAAGTGTCCTTGCGGCAGCGGCAAAAAATTCAAAAAATGCTGCGGATAACGTCTGAGTGATGATTATATGAAAAACCGGCACTCTATTTTCGATGGGATGATCTTGCCCTGTGGATATACGCAATGAGCGTCTGACGCCCCGGGTCGCCGGCCTGTCCACATTGACGGCTGTGCTCTGGGGCGGCAACAACATCGCAATCAAGTGGTCATTGAACGGGATCCCTCCCTTTGCGTTGGCGGGTATCCGTTTCATTCTAGGCTCTCTCATTGTGCTGGCCTGGGTCTATTGGGAACGGGTTTCTCTGAAGATGAAATCCGGCGAAAGAGGCGGCCTTTTTCTGCTGGCAATTCTTTTCACCGCCCAGATTAGCCTTCTCAATATCGGGGTTCATCATACACTGGCCGGGCGCTCCACTATTCTGATTTCTACCCATCCGTTTTTCATTGGCATATTTGCGCACATCCTGCTCTCCGGCGATCGCATGCAGCCGTTCAAAATTCTGGGGATGACCCTTTCTTTTCTGGGTGTGGTGTTAATTTTCGCAGAAAGCTTCGTGCTCAAGGACTTTCATTACCTGCTTGGCGATTTCCTGATGCTGGGCAGTGCCCTGCTTCTGGGGCTGCGCATGGTCTATATCAAAAGGCTGACCCAGGGCATCCATCCGGGCAGATTGCTCCTCTGGCAGGCGGCATTGAGTTTCCCGCTGTTTGTCCTTTTCAGCCTGATTTTCGAAGGCAATTTCGCTTACCAATGGGATGCAGAAATAGCAGCCGCTCTATTCTATCAGGGCGTGGTCATCGCCGGTGTCGGTTTCATCGTAACGGCCAAACTCTACCAACGCTATGTCGCGAGTCACGTCGGGGTGTTTCATTTCGCCACACCGATTATCGGAGTCATCTTCAGCAACATCCTATTGGGTGAAGGCATATCCCCGGGCGTGATCGGCAGCATGATCCTGGTGGCTTCGGGCATCGCGATTGTCAATCACTCAGGATGATGCCAAACAAGCTAATCACATATTCGTCTCCAATTTCTCGATAAACAAACCATTTAAGCTGCGGCTTTGCGCAGCACGCTGTCGATCAGGTCCTGTGCTTCCGCTTGTATCTTTTTCAGGTGCGGCTCGCCCTTGAAGCTTTCGGCATAGATTTTATAGATATCCTCAGTGCCGGACGGCCGGGCGGCAAACCAGCCGTTATTTGTCACGACTTTCAGCCCGCCAAGGGCCTCCCGGTTGCCCGGCGCCCGAGTATATGTCCCAACGATGGGCTCTCCGGCGAGTTCTTTGGCGTCGATCATGTCGGCCGAAAGCTGTTTCAACACCTCCTTTTGCGCGGCGGTTGCCGGTGCATCGATGCGCTCATACACCGAAGACCCGAATTGCTCCTCGATTGAGGCGTAAATTTCACCCGGATCCCGGCCGGTTTTGGCCGTGATTTCACCGGCCAATAGATCCATGATGATGCCGTCCTTGTCCGTCGTCCACACCGTGCCGTCCCGGCGCAGAAACGAGGCACCGGCGCTTTCTTCACCACCGAAGCCGTATTCGCCGCGCAGGAGTCCGTCTACGAACCATTTAAAACCGACCGGCACTTCGGACAGCGTCCTTTGAAAATGAGCCGCCACCCTGTCTATGATGGAGGTGGACACCAAGGTTTTGCCCACGGCAACCGATGGCCCCCAATCGGGCCTGTTCTGAAACAGATACCATATGGCGACAGCCAGAAAGTGGTTCGGATTGAGCAGTCCGGCGCTTTTGGTGACGATCCCGTGGCGGTCGACATCGGTATCGTTGCCGAAAGCGATATCAAATCTGTCTTTGAACTGGATCAGCCCCTGCATGGCAAACGGCGAGGAACAGTCCATACGGATTTTACCGTCTTTGTCCAATGTCATGAATGCGAAGGTGGGATCCACGACCGGATTGACGATCTCAATGGAAAGCCGGTAGCGCTCGGCAATCGGCTCCCAGTATTGTACGGCGGCACCCCCGAGGGGATCCACTCCGAACTTGAGACCGGATGCGGCGAGCACCCCCATGTCAACCACGCTTTCAAGGTCCGCCACATAGGGACCGATGTAATCATATTCGTGGGTCGTGTCGGCTTTGAGGGCTTTTTCATAGCGCATCCGCTTCACGCGATTACGCGCATGGCCGAGGATCGCGTTGGCCCTTTCAGCGATGCGCCAGGTGATATCAGTGCCCGCCGGCCCGCCATGGGGCGGGTTGTATTTGAATCCGCCGTCCTCGGGCGGATTGTGTGACGGGGTGATGACCACACCGTCGGCCAGGCCGTGTTTGCGATTTTTATTGTAGGTCAGAATGGCATGCGAAATGACCGGCGTAGGGGTATAACCCAACCCCTCCGGGATCATGACGGTGACGCCGGCGGCTGCAAAAACCTCCAGGGCGCTGGCCAGGGCCGGTTCGGACAGGGCATGGGTGTCCATTCCGATGAACAGCGGTCCATTGATTTTCTGCGATGACCGGTATTCGCAAAGCGCCTGACTGATGGCCAGAATGTGATCCTGGTTAAAACTGTTTGTGAGCGACGAACCTCGATGGCCGGAGGTCCCGAAAGCGACCTGCTGGGTCGGATCGTTAAAGTCCGGTCGACGGGTGTAGTACGCGGAAACAAGCCTGGGAATGTTGGCCAGTTCCGACGGCGGCACCCGTTTACCGGCGAGCGGGTGAATTTTCATTTTGGTTTACTCCTCTGCACTGCCAAGGGTTTGAAAAGTTACAATGGAGAATGGTCACTGCCCGGCCATCTTTGCCCGATTGCCGACTTACGCATTGATGGCCAACAGCTTGGTGTATACGGCGAGATATTTTTCAGCCGATATCTGCCAGGAAAAATCCTGGCCCATTCCGGTTATCATCATTTTTTTCCATAGTTCGGGATGTTGCCGATAGACGTCGATGGCACGCTGGACCGTATCCAGGAAAGCGTCTGCCTTAAAATCAAAAAAGGTGAAACCGTTGACACCGTCCTGGATGGTATCGGCCAGCCCGCCGGTCAAACGAACGATGGGCAGGGTGCCGTATTTCAGGCTGTAGATTTGATTCAATCCACAGGGTTCAAATAGGGAGGGCATCAGGAAGATATCCGCGCCGGCCTCGATTTTGTGGGCCAGTTCGTTGTTGTAACCGATATAGACGCCCACCCGGTCCGGGTAGCTGCGTCGCAACCATTCAAAAAAGTCATGATATCGCCGGTCTCCGGATCCGAGAACGATCATCTGGGTATCGCGCTGCAGGATCCGCGCCGCGCATTCGGTGATCAGATCGATTCCTTTTTGTTCCACCAAACGAGTGATCATGCCGACTAAGGGCACATCATCTCTTTCCGGCAGGCCATATTCATTTTGTAATCGGGTTTTGATTTGGGGCTTCCCCGTCAGATCGCCGGCTGAATAGTGGATGCCGTAGGTATGGGGATCAATCTCAGGGCTCCACTCCCGGTAATCCACCCCGTTGAGGATTCCGAACAGATTGTCTTTCTGGCGCTGCAACACATCCTGCAGCCCGAACCCGAAGTCCGTGGTCCGGATCTCCCGGGCATAGGTCGCGCTGACTGTGGTAATGGCATCGGATAAATGGATGGCGCCTTTTGTCAGGTTGATCTGGTCATAGAATTCAAAATCATGGCGGTAATAACTGCGGGGCAGGGATAGAATGGACCAGTCGTCCTGGGAAAAGCGACCCTGATAGGAGATGTTATGGATGGTATAAATCAGCTTCGGCAGCGGCTGAAAAAAAGGATCCCGGCGGTAGACCCCATAGGTGGACTTCAGTATGGCCGGCAGTACGGCGGTCTGCCAATCATTGCAGTGGATCACATCGGGCAGGAAGTTCATGGCCTTGCAGCACTCCAAAACAGCCTTGCAAAAGAAGACAAACCGCTCCAGGTTGTCCGGGTAGTCCCCATCCGCCTGGCCGTAAATTCCCTCACGATTGAAATAGGCGTCGTTTTCAAGAAAATAGGTGGGCACGGAACCGTTTTGGGCACCTGACAGCCCCGCACCCTGGAGCCCGTTGTGCATCTGGACGGTGAAAATTCCCACGGAATCCATGGGTATGTTTTGCTGCGCCAGGCTGAGATATTTGGGCATCACGGTACGGACGTCATGGCCCAGGGCTTTCAAGGCTTCAGGCAAGGCCTGGGCCACATCGGCCAGGCCGCCGGTTTTGGCAAATGGGGTGACTTCTGATGAAACATACAAGATTTTCATAGCATCAACCCTTTCTGATACGCATCGTGCAATGCGGTCAACTCCTCGATGCGCCCCATGATTTCCCTGCCTTGATCCGTGTGTTTTATCCGAATTCGCTGATCGCGGCTTTCGAGGATTTCAGTGGTGCAGTCAATGTCGGGTACCTCCAGTTCGCCGGTTTCATTGGCCGTTTGACCGTGATGGGTGGCCAGCAGCAGGCCCCATGAATTGTATACCAGGGTATACCCGGCAATGCCTGTTTTTTTCTGGTAGGCCGGGCAAAATCCGCCATCAATAACGATCAGCCTGCCGCCGGCCTTTAATGGACTCTCCTTTTTTTTGACCATCACCGGCACATGGCCGTTGATGATGTGCCCCCCGGTCCGGGTTCGGACCGAAGGTTTGCAGGATTTGCCGCACCGTCCCTTCATCATCGCGCAGGGTGTAGTAGATATTGCGCGGTTCTTTATGGGTGGCGGGATCTTCAATCAAGTACTGCTCGAAGGTCGCCATCTTCTCCTTGCCGAAGAGGGGCGAAATCGGACCACACCACAAATACCACATGGCATCCAGACCAACCTCTTTTTTCACGGTATCCCTCACGGAAAAAAAACCCTCGCGGGCCAGGCCGTCAAATTTCTCCATCAGGGCCTTGCCGGCATATTCCTGGTGATCCAGGTCCAGGGATTTAAAGGAGCCATCTTCATTCATGGGGACGCATCCGTGATAGAGCAGATTCCCGTTATAGGTTTTATAGATGCTGCCCTTGGCAAACAGAAAGCGGACGTGCTTTTGCAGCTTTTCGCTGTTTAGAAATGCCAATTTCAAACGATGGATCACATGGCGTTCACCCGGCGTCAAGGCGTAAGGATCCTGCGTCCCCAGAGTCGGGAAATGGGTATCGGTCAGGGCATGGGCACCGTCGTTCAGCTCGTCGGTACCCTGATCAAGGTCGATCTTGCCCAGTAGCATGCGATCCGCCAACCCATACTCCGGTCGGCGTTGGATGATCGTGCTCTCCAGCTTAAATTGGATCATGGTGATGGCCTTGTGCATCCGGGCCATCAGCCGCCGCTCGCCCGGCGAATCATTCCGTGGATCCAACCGCTGGGGCATAAATTGCCCGCAAGGATCATGGGCGTAGGTTTCCATGGCAAAGGAGGCCAGGGGCAACAAACTCACGGCATAACCGTTTTCCAAAGTCTCCATATTGCCATGGCGCAGGGAGATCCGAATCACGTTGGCGATACAGGCTTCACTGCCGCCGGCGGCCCCCATCCACAGGATATCGTGATTGCCCCATTGGATATCGACGCTGTGATACGCCATCAGCCGATCCATGATAAGGTGGGCCGCGAGGCCACGATCATAAATATCCCCCACCACATGGAGATGGTCGATGGCCAGATACTGGATGGCGTGGGCCATGGCCACAATCAAGGTTTTGGCGTGTCCGGTGGTGATCAGTGATTGGATCAACCCCTGGTAGTAATCCCGCTTATCCCGTTGATCCTGCTGTTCGTAGAGCAGCTCTTCAACCAGGGCCTCAAACCGGCCGGTGATCAGCCGTCTGACCTTGGCCCGCGGATATTTGGAGGAAACGTCACGCAATACCCGGATCAGGCGCAGGATGGAATCGCCATACCACTGCCGCTGCCGCTCTTTGGCGGGCAGCATAATCCCCAACATATCTTCCGGCGAGTATATCAGGGCACCCAGATTGACTTTTTCAGTTTCGCTCAGGGTGTCGCCGAAGATCTCGACGATTTTACGCTTGATGGCGCCCGAGGCATGGCTGACCACCTTGCCGAAGGCCGCCGCTTCTCCATGAATGTCGGAGATGAAATGTTCGGTGCCCTTGGGCAGGCTGAGCTGGGCCTGCAGGTTGATTATCGCTTCGGCCACGGCCTCCTCGGACGGATATTCTTTTGCCAGATGGCTCAGGTAGCGATCGTTGTCAGTCAAAGCAATCATCAGATCACCGTGTCATCTCCAATGACGGAGTCCTTGGGGATTACCACCAACCCATCCCGGGCAACCCAGTTGTCGGTTTCGCTGTCCGGGCGGTCGGTCAGATGGCGGATGCGTACATCGCGACCGATGCGAGCGTTCTTATCGATGATGGCACCTTCAATGACCGCACCTTGGCCAATGCCGATGTCCGGCCGGCCGCGGCGGCGGTTTTCATCACGATCCGCTTCGGTTTCGTAGTAATCCGCACCCATCAGTACCGAATCGCGGATCCGGGTCCGGGAGGCGATTTGACTGCGTAGGCCGATCACCGCATGGCTTATTTCGGCGTCCGCGACCCGGCATCCATCGGCCATGAGCGCATCTTCAATCCGGGCTCCGTAAACTTCGGTGGCGGGCAAAAACCGGGCCCGGCTGTATATGGGCCGTCCGGGAACGTAGAAATCAAAGGGCCGGTTCGGCAGGGCCATCTGCAAATTCACTTCGTAAAATCGGCGAATGGTTCCGATGTCGGCCCAATATCCGTCGTAGACATGGCCCATCACCCGGTAATCTGGCAACGCTTTGGGAATGATGTCATTGCCGAAGTCATCCCCGGAGGATTTAAGCACTTCAAACAGCAGATCGGTACGAAAGACATAAATTCCCATGGATGCCAGATAAGGGCGGTCGGAATCGGGCAGGCTTTCCAGGTCGGGCAGGGCAGTGGGTTGAGGCTTTTCGGTGAAGTTTACAATCTCGCCGTCGCTGCTGCGCTTGAGGATGCCCAGGGCCGGCGCCATCTCGGCCGAGACCGGCTGGACCGCCATGGTGATGTCCGCTCCGGAATCGACATGATATTTGACAAATGCGCGATAATCCATGTTGTAAAGATGGTCGCCGGCCAGAATCAGTACATATTCGGTGCGGGCGGCCTCGATCTCCAATAGCTGCTGGCGCACCGCATCGGCCGTGCCCTGGTACCATCCGGTGCTGCTAGGGGTCTGCTCGGCGGCCAAAATCTGGACCCAGCCCTCGGTGAACATATCCCGGGAGTAAGTGCGCTGAATGTGACGGTGCAGGGATACCGAGTTGAACTGGGTCAGGATGGCGATTTTATCGATGTCCGCATGCAGACAGTTGCTGATGGGAATATCGATCAAGCGATATTTACCCGCCAAGGGCACCGCCGGTTTGGCGCGCAACTTGGTTAAGGGATACAGCCGCGATCCACGTCCACCCCCCATAATCAAACCTAAAACAGATCTCATATTCATTATTCGCCCCTTTCGTACGACGCCTCCTGTTCACCGGCTTATATCTTACAGATTCAGTCTGTGAGAAGTAAAGGTAAAAAATTCGGTTATACTTCCGACAATTGAATTTGGGATAACAACTCGGTAACCTGGGCCAGGGATCCCACCAAGGTGCCGCTATGGCTGGCCGTTGCCGCGCCGCAGGCGATTCCCCGGCGCAATGCCTCGGGCATGTCATGGCCCTGGCTGAGTCCCCAAACCAGGCCCGCCACCATGGAGTCTCCCGCCCCAATGGGATTGCGCTCCACAATTTCAGGACTGGCCGCCAACCAGGCCTGCCGGCCGTTGACCAGCAGGGCGCCCTGCTTGCCCAGGGAGATAACCACATTTCCCGTGCCCATGGCCTGGATCGCTCTGCCGGCCGCGGCAATTTCGGCGGGAGTATCGATGGGCAACCCGGTCAGCTCCCGGGCTTCCTCGGCATTGGGTTTGATCAGAAACGGATTTGCCCGGCAGGCCCGGCGCAAGGCTTCATCGCTGGTATCCAGGAATACCCGGGCACCCGCCGCTTGGAGAATGGTGATCATATCGGCATAGATGGACGGGGGCACACCCGGAGGCAAACTGCCGGCCAGCACCCAGCCGTCCTCCGGTCTGGCCAGTTTCCGTACCTTCTGCATCAATTCGGCCAGATCATCTTCCGAAATCGTCGGTCCCGGCTCATTGACCTTCACGTAACGATCATGATTGGCGCTGACAATGCTGACATTGGTGCGGGTTTCGCCATCGACCCAGACAAATCCGGTTTCAATTCCCAGGGACTGCAATCCTTCATTCAGCAGCTCTCCGGTTTTGCCGGCTGCAAACCCCAGGGCCACGCTGGGCGTGTCCAGGGATTGAAGCATGCGGGCCACATTGAAGCCTTTGCCGCCGCAGTCCACGCGCCATTGGCTGGCCCGCAAGACCGTATCAAAGGTGATCTCTTCAACCACCAACTCGCGATCGACCGCGGGATTGAGTGTAACGGTGTAAATCATGGTTAACCTCTCCAATATTTTTCAAAAAGCGCCGCTTCCGCCTCGGCGGACCACATATCACCGGGTTCCAATTTCCCGGCGATATCCGGCAGCTTTTCTTTAAGTTCACTGAGCCCCATCAGTGGAAGGTCATGAATTTGGGGGAAGATAATGATCTTGCCGGAATAGCGACCTTCGATCATGGCCTGAATGCCTTCCTTGGCCGCCCGCATGCCGCCGATGGCCCCCACGCTGCACCCCGGGGACAAATTCCCCTGCTCAGCCAAATCGATGACCTGCTGTTGATCGTTCATGGTCAACCCGGAGGTACCCGTGTATTGGGTATTGTTCAGGAACACCGTGCTCAGATTCAAAGGCGCCAGTGTGCCGTTGGGAACACCGGCAAAAAAGACCAGCATGCCATTGGGGTTCATCACCGTGGCAGCCTCGGCGATCACATCGGCGATGGGGACGCTGACCACCACGTCATCAGCCCCTTGGTAGTCGGTGGCTGCCATCACAAAATCATGCAGGGATTGGTCCTGGGTTTGGGGATTGAATGTCAACAGTTCGCAGCCGTTGCTCTCCGCAAGCGGGGCCAGACGGTCCCGCAGGGTCTTGAGACGCTCATCGCTCACTTCGGTGGCGATAATCCGGCGCGGCCCATCGGGCTGTTGAATGGCCCGCTGAACATGCATCATCCCCATGGGACCGCCGGCGCCCAGAAAAACGGCAGTCCCTTTGGGATATAGATCACAGCGGTTGCGCGCTTCGCCATAGGAGGCGGCGATGTCCGGTCCCTGACCGCCGAGGAAGGCAATGTAATCGTAATGCAGACGGCCCACATCCGCATCCACCAGGTCGTCCAGCGCGATTTGGCCGACCAGATTGAGGCTGCCCCGCCGGGCAATATGCCGGGCCACGGCACCCACCGTTGCCGCCGAGCGGGGATCGAGCATGACAATATCGTCAAAACCGCTGTCGCCGGTCAGTTCATCCACCAGGGCCTGATAGTCATCCGGGCCGATTCCATTGCGCACGACTTTCCGGGCGGAGGTTTGCTCCACCAATTTTTCCACGGTTGCCGGCACATCGGTCATCACAATGGTGTCTGGTGCTTCCAGACCGGAGGAGAAAAGGTATTCTCGATCATCTTCCGGCCGGCCCAGGATCCACATGGATCCGCCGGCTTTGGGCTCTAACCGACGGCGTTGGGTATAGGCCGCCAACACACAGCCCCAGGGCTCCAGCAGCGACGCTTCGGCATAGCCCATGCTTTCGCTGACTGGCAGCAGACAGGCGCCCTCGTCAGTGTCAAGCATTTCCGGGCCGATCAGGTGATATTGAATCAGCCCCCCCGGGGATGGTATAGCCGTAGGCCGTACTTTTGCCGTTTTGATAGATATCGGGCTGCACGGCCAGTCGCTGGCCGGGGTGATACCGGTCCTTTAGATTTTCTCCGACTTCGATGACCGTCAGGCTCGCTTCGTGTCCCAGTCGGGTGGGCTCCCGGGACAGATCGCGATTGTAAAGTTTGGGGTGGCTGCCGCCCATGCGTATAATTTTCACATCGGAAAAGCAGAGTCCCACGCTGTCAATCCGGACCAGCATCTGGTCGGCGCTGGGTTTGGGGATGGAAAGAAGTTCGGGTTGATCATCACGGCCGATGTTCTCTTCGCCAGAGCCGTACATATTCCAGGCCCAGGTTTTCTCCGGTAAGGCGAGATCGGCCGCGCGGTATCGGTTATATTGCGATGTCATGGTTTCCTCCGAGGGATTATAGAATGAAAGAAATCGTTATTGGCTTCGCTAAATGTTAGCTGCTACAGCAGATCGTCGTTGGTTTTATACAACTCCATAACGGCTTCTGAACTTTCCAGTTGCAACGCTTTATTAGCTTTCTCCTGTAATTTGCTATATCTCACTGCGCGGATAATATTTTTCACGGTCCCCACGTTGGCCGGGCTGACGGACAGTTCCGTCACACCCAACCCGACCAGCAGTGTCGTGAGACTGGGATTTGCGGCCGCATTGCCGCACACACCAACCCATTTGCCGTGAGCCTTGGCGGCTTTCACTGTCATCTCAATCATTTTCACCAATGCCGGATGATAGCTGTCGGCATCAGAGCAAAGATCAGGATGCAGGCGATCTATGGCCAGCGTGTACTGGATTAAATCATTTGAACCAATGGAAAAGAAATCCACTTCTTTGGCCAAATGCTTGGCAATCATCACCGCGGATGGCAGCTCGATCATAATCCCAAGGGGCAAACGGGGAGCGTTTAACTGCAAACGAACACGCTCGACGATATCTCGCGCTTTGTGCCACTCCGACATTCTGCCGATCATGGGAAACATAATGTGCAGCCCGGTTGATCCGGTTGTCTCTTGCTGCCAGATCGCAGTCCGGTAAATGGCTTCCAGTTGGCGTTTGAACATATCTTCATATTTGAACGAGAGGCGAACCCCGCGCATACCCAGGAAAGGGTTGTCTTCATGGGGCATGTGCAGCCAGGACACCGGTTTGTCGCCGCCGATATCCGCCGTACGCACGATCAACTGGCGACTGCCGAGTTCCTCGACGATCGCTTTTAAACTATCGAATTGCGCTTCAACGGTTGGCTCCGCGGTGGAAGATTCAAAAAGAAACTCTGTCCTCAACAACCCTACCCCTTCGCCGCCATTTTCCAAAACAAGTTTGGCGTCTTCCGGTTTGGCGATATTGCAGACGATATCGATGCGTCGGCCGTCCAGGGTTTCAGCGGTCTCGTGTTTTTGGGCATCCTCTGCTTTGCGGATCTGCTCCCACTGGGCAATCCATTGCACCCCATTTTTCTGCGTCGCTTCATCCGGATCGATGTAAACGGAAGATGCCTGGGGATCGACAATGATCAATTCACCATCATCGATGTTTTTCAACTCGCCCTCACCCAGGCCGACCACGGCCGGAATTCCCAGGGCGCGGGCCAGGATCGCCATATGACTGTTGGGACCGCCAAGCTCCGTGCAGATACCGCGAACCTTCAGGCCATGTAATCCGGCCGTCTGCGAAGGCGTTAGATCTTTGGCCATTAAAATGAAATCGGTTTGCGGATATTCAACTGCCGAAATAGCGGGTACCGTCAAGGCCAATACCCGGTCTCGCACATCGATCAGATCGGCAATCCTGGCCCGCAACCGCTCGTTGTCAACTGTTTTCAGTGACTCAACCTGCTTTTCAATGGCTTGATGAAAAGCCCAGGCCGCAGTTTTGCCGTTCACAATGAACTTTTCACTGTCGGTCAGTACCAGGTCATCCTGCAACAATTGCTTTTGAGCATGCAAAATGGCGGCTTCATTCGGCGCCCTGCTCTGCAGGTTGGCTTTCAGTTTATCCAGTTGCCGGGCAGCTTCGGTCAGGGCCGTACTGAATAGCTTTGCCTCCGCTTTGGGGTCTTGTGCATCCTCCTCGAATTTTATCTTTCCGGCCTGCAATCGAAAAGCAGGCGCCATGGTAATACCCGGTGATGCAGCGGAACCACTGATGGTTTTTCGACAATTGACATCGGGCAGAGCGGATAAAACGGACAGCGGATTGTAAGACGCATTGTCCTGTCCCTCCTCATTGTCCAGCCCCTGATTAATCATTTCAGCCAGAACTTGAACGGCCTGTTCCGCATCGGGCCCTTCCGCGGAAACGATCAGAACATCGCCGTGATTGGCGCCCATGGACAAAAGTGATGCCATGGACTTGGCCGTTGCTGTCTTCTGATCGTTTCGAATGCGGATATCCGTTTCCGAAAATTTAGCAGCCTGTTCCGAGATCAAACTGGCCGGACGGGCATGCATACCCTCAACATCAACAACCTGCGCCTCTGCGACAACTGAATAATCCTCTTGTTGTTCAGGTTGTTGTTCCGGTGCTGTCTGCTCCTCTGCGTTTAGCGCATTCTGAATATCGTTTTTATCGGTTGTGGTTGCCAGTTGTTCGGCCAATGCCTCATTCATGACCACAGTAGTCAGACGCTGAAGCAGGCTCAAATGCTCCTTGCCTTTGGCGGCAATACCGACGATCAAACGAGCCACGTCACCCTTGTCATTCCAGACGACACCTTGAGGTGTCTGCACGATAAAAACACCGGTTTGGATCACCTGCTGCTTGGCTTCATTGACGCCGTGCGGAATGGCGACGCCATTAATCAGATAAGTGCTGACGGCTTCTTCACGCGCAAGCAATGCATCCAAATAGTTGCCGCTGACGAGACCTAAAGCGGACAAGTTTTGAGAAATCAGGGCAAGTACATCATCTTTAGTCGTTACTTGAGCATTTAATAGAATCTGATGTGGACTGACCGTCACACTATCTTCAGCGGCAGCTTCGTTATTTTGCGACGCTGGTGCCTGAACAACTTTCTCATTTGTTTCGGGCTTCCCGGTGATCTCCGGTTCTTTTTGACCACCGATCAATTTTTTAAAAAAAGCCATATTGCCCCCTTTTTATATTGTGTCGATCATGGAGTAGGCCAACCGCCTGCTCCTCTGAAACCCACCGCTTTGTCGACCACGGTCAGCCTTCACAGAGCAATTAGGCCAGTTTGGCGACCAGGTCATCATAGAAGCCTGCGTCCATGAAGTTATCAATGCTGAAATGCTGCGCATTGGGCAATTTAGACCGGGCGCGATCCGTCAATTCATTTTGGGTAATGACGATGTCCGCATTATTCAGATCATTAATCGCTGCGTTGGTAACCTCAATATTCAAGCCGGCATCATTAATTTTGCCACGCAATACTGTTGCTCCCATGGCTGAGGATCCCATGCCGGCATCGCAAGCCACAACAATTGAACGAACATTAGCCGCCGCGACAGGGGCCACCTGGCCTTTAGACTGAGCCTTACTTGAGGCGACAGCAGCTTGGGCGGCTTCCAGGTCATCACTTTCTGAAGCGTCCTTGCGAACCATTACTGATCCAATAAGAAACGACGTGACGGCGGACACCGCTATGGAACTCAAGGTTAGGACAATACCCATTCCCTTGGTGGACATCAGGGTCAACGCAAACACGGAACCGGGAGATGGAGGACCAACTAGGGCATTACCGGTGATCATATTAAAACCAACACCCACCATACCGCCGCCGATTACAGCGATAACCAATCTTGGCTTCATCAGAATATACGGAAAATAAATTTCATGAATACCACCAAAAAAATGAATGATGGTGGCACCATAGGCTGACTTTTATGCCGTGCCTTTACCCGCAACCATATAGGCGAGGAGGATCCCCAAACCCGGACCTGGATTGGTTTCAATCAAATAGTAGATGGAAGCTCCGACCTTAGCCGCCTGATCCGCGCCCAAAGGAGTGAAGACACCATGGTTGATGGCATTGTTCAAAAACAGAATTTTGGCGGGTTCTACTATGATTGAAACAATCGGCAATAGAGACATGTCCACAATCCAACCCACACCCGACGCCAGTGCCTTGGTAACCGAAGAAACGACCGGGCCGATTACGGCGTAAGCAATCAGGGCAATCACCATGGAAATAATGCCGAGGGAGAAATTGTTGACCAGCATCTCGAACCCGGGTTTGATTTTACCGTGAACCTGCTGGTCAAATTTCGTTATGGCCAGACCGCCCAATGGGCCTGCAATCATGGCACCCAGGAACATCGGAATACCGCTGCCGACAATGACCCCCATCGTCGTAACGGCTCCCGCCACCGCACCCCGGTCACCACCGACCATCTTGCCACCGGTGTATCCAATCAAAAGCGGTAACAGGTAAGTAATCATGGGACCAACGAGTGATGCTAATTCTTCATTCGGCAACCAACCCGTTGGGATAAACAAAGCAGTAAACAACCCCCAGGCGATAAATGCACCAATGTTTGGCATTACCATACCACTCAAGAACCTTCCAAATGACTGAACGCCTACTTTTAATGAATTACCTGACATATCAAAATCTCCTTTCTTTCATTATTTGGTGGAGTAGTGAATCCTGATTCGTTAGAAGAAAATGTAATCGATTACAGAAAGTTTGTCAATACTTATTTTAACAAATTTCTAACTTTTCCCAAAAAACTTTTAAATAACTGAATTATATATTTATATAACTCTTCAGAAAAAGGCGTTTAGGCAAATTATTCAAGATTTATCAGAAAACGTTTTCAGAATAATTCATATATAGCGGTTTCTGAATACAAAAACACGTGTGATTTACATCCGGTGCCGGCCCGATTGATCCAGGCGGAGGGGATGGAAATTCGAATTGGTTCGCTGAAGATTCTCCCTGGAGTCACATCAGAAACACCTAAAAACACGTAAACAGAACAAAAAATCACATATTTCAGATAGTTTATAGATGTTGGACGATTATCTGAGTTACTGGCTCCGAAATAAATTAGGTGTTGAAAAAGCTGATTTGAGTTGACAGAACATCTGAAATCGATTACAGTTAGTTTACTTAGTGCCTATTTTTTGAAATAACATCATGTTTGCTTAGGATCTATCAATTGAAAGATTTTCGCCACCAAGACACAAAGGCACAAAGTTTTTTTAAGATCATTTTCTTTGTGTCTTGGTGTCTTCGTGGCTAATATTTCCTGTTTATCCGGATTGGGTTTATCAAAATACTTTCCCGACAAGGAGTTTGATCGTAATGGTGAAAATAAAAGATGTTGCTAATGCTGCGGGCGTATCAACAGCCACGGTGTCGCGGGTTCTGGCAAACAAGCCCCACGTGCGCGAAGAGGTCAAGGCACGTGTTTTGGACGTGGTTCAAAAGCTGGATTACCGACCCAACCGCGTTGCCCGTAGTCTTCGATCCCGAAAATCAAGCATCATCGGGCTGATTGTTTCCGATATAGAAAATCCATTCTTTCAGCAGGTCAGCCGTGCGGTTGAAGACGCCGCTCACGAGCAGGGCTATAGCGTGATGCTCTGCAACAACGATGAAGACCCCGACAAAGAACAGCGGTATCTGCATCTATTGCGTGATGAAAACCTAGCCGGTGTTATATTGTCCCCAACTCGTCAAACCGCCGACGATTTTTCATCAACATCCGAGTTGAATATTCCCATGGTAGTCATTGACCGGCGAGTGAGCAATATCGCGATTGATAATATAATCATTGATAATGTGGAGGCTGCCCATACCCTGGCAACCCATCTGATCGAACACGGCTACCGCCGCATTGGTGCTATCTTCGGTACCGGCAGCACCACCGGCCGCGAACGACGGGAAGGCTTCGTACGTGCGCTGAAAGACAAAGACATCAAGCCGCCATCCGATCTGATTAAATATGCCAACCCCAGGGAAGAAGAAGGGTTTAATACAACGATGAAGCTCCTTCAGCTTCCCGAGCCCCCCCAAGCCATATTGACCAGCAACAGCTTGTTGGCAGCCGGCGCGTTGGGTGCCCTTCGGGAAAGCAAAATTGCGATTCCCGAAGAAGTCGCCTTCGCCAGCTTTGACGAAACCACATGGTCAAGACTGATCGTACCGGCCATCACGGTAATCGAACAACCGACCTATGAAATCGGCCGCACGGCAACCGAATTGCTCATAAAAAGAATTGATGATCCAACACGTTCGCCTCGGAAGGTTATTCTCAACGCAAAATTGAATATTCGGCAGTCCTGTGGGTGCCGGAACGGCGATTAACCCGATTCAATTCATTTATTTAATTATAACCAAGGTTGAGCGGTTCAGGGTTCCGGGTTGATGTACTACCAATTAACTCCCATCAAAAGGATTCAGCCTTCATAATTTAGTTATACATATTCACCCAGTGGGTGAAGTCGGGTATGCCGGATCCCTATCGATATAGTAGTATTCAGTTTCAGACAGTTGTAGCCTTTGAACCTTGAACCCTGAACCTGGAACCGGTCAATTTAGTTATAATTAAGGTCCCCTTCTTGCATTGTATCCAGGTAAGCATCCAGTTCACGCCGGCTCGGAAAGATCCGCAGCGCCGGCAAGGCGTCGATGATATCAAACACTTTTTTGATGTGGGGCTGAAGATTGGTTAGAAGGACCCTGCCTCCTCTCGATTTCATCGTCTGATGGACTTTGAGGATGACAGCCAGCCCCTTCGAGTTGATGTAACAGACCTGTACCATGTCAAACAGGAGTTTTGACAAAGGATGCTGAGAGACTAACTATATAGTTTGCTATTTGGATTTCAGAAACCGGCGTATCCCTGGCATGATCTGAATCATCTGCTTTGCTTGCATGTTGCAAGGCCACCGATTTGTAAGGGAAGCGTCAACTAGACGGTTACCAACTCAGTTTTGCGCAAATTGTGCAAAACATTTGTTGGCTTCTTTGTAAAGCACTAACAAACAAGCATTTACAAAAATTTGAATTGAATTCAACTAAGTCACGACGGTGGTTTCGTTTGAGAAATTTGATTTTTGGAATTTCGGATTTGTTTCGATTTTCGAATTTCGAATTTCGAATTTCGTATTTCCGGGTTGTCCGGGTTGTCCGGGTTGGGAGATAGAAGTTGAAAAAACTATTCCTTTTCATATTGTTTGTGGTGACATCTTTCTCAGTAGTCCATTTAACAGGTGATCTTCGTTCGGGACCTATGTTTGGCCACGTGAATGCTGCCCGTTCCAGTCAGGAAAGGCTTCCCATCTTCGACACGCATGTCCACTATAAGGAGCCTGCCTGGGAGGTGTACCCACCGGATTCGATAATTGCTCTTTTAAAAAAAACCGGGGTGGTGAAGGCCCTGGTTTCCAGCACTCCGGATGAGGGTACGCGCATGCTATACAAAGAAGATCCCGAGCGCATCATTCCATTTCTCCGCCCCTACCACGATGACATCAATTCAAGCAACTGGTACTCAAAGGAGCGGGTTTTTCCCTACATTTTAGAACGACTCGAAATGCCGATTTATAAAGGCGTTGGCGAATTTCATATCCACAACCCCTTTGATGCGGATTCACCGATCATCAAAAAGACCGTCCGATTGGCGGTTGAGCGTGATTTGTTTATCCATGTGCATTCAGACCATCGTGCGGTGGAAACCATATTATCCTATGAGCCTGATGTCAAAATTCTATGGGCCCATGCAGGAATGTCCGATCCCCCTGAAGTTGTCGCGAGGATGTTCGATCGCCACAAAAACCTATGGGTGGATATTTCCATTCGTGAATATGAAATTGCGCCCAATGGGATTCTCTCCCCCGAGTGGGAAACGCTTTTTCTGGAATATACCGATAGAATTACCATTGGCAGTGATACCTGGGTAAATTCTCAATGGGATAATTACGAAGCGATTATAGAATTTGATAGAAATTGGTTAGCCCAACTCCCCGACGAAGTGGCCAAGCAAATCGCCTTTGAAAATGCAAAGCGATTATTCGACCGTTAGTATGCGCTAATCAAGCGTGTCCGTCTCTGTTTGAAGGCATAGGCACCCGTGCGCCCGAAGCTTTGAAATACCGAACGCCAGGCGCTAAGTTTGGGATTGGCCTTTTCCCCCGACCGATCCTGAATAACTGCGACTCGTACCAGGTGATATCGAGCATGGCTGCATAGTCCAGCATGGCAAAGCCTGTACTGGGCCGCCGGCATTCTGAAACATAATTACTGGAGTTAAACAACTTGGTTGGAAGATCCGGCTCCACTGCCAGGGGACGGGCCATTCCGATCATATCGGTAACGCCCGAAGACAAGGCGGTGTTCATGGCAGTCCCGGACCTGAACCCACCCGTGACCACCAATGGGATTTTCAATTCAGGGCGGATGTTGTCGGCATATTCGATAAAATAAGCTTCCCTTTGGTTTAACTGAGCACCGACGCCGGCCCCGGTCATCGCCGGATTTTCATAACTTCCTCCGGATATTTCGAGCAGATCGATTCCCTCGCTTTGCATGGATACGGCAACATAGCGGGATTCGTCGGCGGTAAGCCCACCTTCCTTGAAATCTGCAGAATTCAGCTTCAGCCCGATGGGAAAATTGGCGCCCACCCTTCTTCGCATGGTCCGGTATATTTCGACAAGAATCCTCATTCGGTTATCAAGGCTTCCGCCCCATTGGTCATCCCGGCGGTTATGCCACGGCGATAAAAACTGGTTGAGCAAGTAACCATGGGCACAGTGTATTTGAACACCGGAAAATCCCGCCATTTTGGCGAGCTCGGCGCTTACCGCAAACTGGTCGATGATTTCGTATATTTCTGATTCGGCAAGCGCCCTGGGCATATTGAATACCGACTTTATATCCACTTCGAGCGGGACGGCTGATGGAGCTACGGGCGTTTTGGATAAGAACTTCGGAATCTGCTTGCCAGGGTGGTTTAACTGCATCCACACATGGGTGTCGTTAACGGAAGCAGCTTCGACCCACGCTTTGAATCGATCCAGGTCGCTCAATTCATCCAAAACCACATTCTTAGGCTCTCCCAGGGCATTTCTATCTACCATGACGTTTCCGGTAATCGCAATGCCGATCCCGCCGTCAGCCCATGTTTTATATAACCGAAATAATTCGCTGCCCGGATTGTGGTTTCGATCAGCCAGCTGTTCGCTCATGGCCGCCTTAAAAATCCTGTTTTTTATCTCCAGCCCGCCGGCGAGTTGCAACGGCGTGGATATGTCGATTGTCTTTTTCCTCATCACCTGCCCTTTGTTCAATAGATTTTTAGATCTAGCAGCTATTGTTGATTGAATTTTTGTGCCGGGGCCTTCCAGGTTGCGTCTGTAGTAAATGCATATTTATAATTTCTCTCATTGATCTCTCTTTTAATTTACCCTAACATTGCATTAAGTCTTCGCACCTAGCCTGGCCGATTTGCTTGAAACCGTTGCTCTTTACGAGCAGACGCTGGAAGCTGGATACTTGGTGCTGGATGGTGAAGAACGCACTTTCGGAGAGTTCCACTAAAATCCAGTACCCAGAATCCAGGATCAGTCAATACAGTGCCGGCTTATCTATTTTTGGCCCCTGCTTTGATTGCGCAAGGAGACATGAATCGGGGACTTAGATTGTTGAAAAAAACTCGACGGCATATAGTTAAAAATCACAGGCGGTTCTGGTATATTTTCTCCGAGCACCTTATTGGAAATTTATACTCTCAAATTGCAACGGGGCCCATACCCGAGTTTTCGATCATTGTTAAAAACGAGCCTATCTACATTTTTAAGGTTAGTGTGACCGTATCTGTCACACCCATGGTGTAAGATCTCCTTAAAAGAACAAACGAAAGGAGATCTTATGAATATCGATCAATTAAGACAACAGTTTCCGGA
>Ga0209367_1000190_pt1 | contig 50122 bp, 22 predicted proteins | sample WorMetLIZISLAND2_FD_187412 | JGI IMG/M metagenome (GOLD analysis project Ga0209367, IMG submission 187412) | Marine gutless worms symbiont microbial communities from Max Planck institute for Marine Microbiology, Germany - Olavius geniculatus... ... | reverse complement strand
ACCCTGCAGGAGTTAAGCCACGCTGCCCTAGATAGGCAGCGGTGGGCAGCGATAGTAAGAATGGCGTCAGACACCAACGGGCATTGAGCCCACGGTTGTCGATGATGATGATGATGATGAATCCCAGATCCGGGCATTTCGTCGGTGACCGTGGTGCGCAGACACGTAGTCCACGTAGTCTTTTGTCAGATGTTCGTGATCCGCAGATAACTTTCAGGTGGTGCCAAGTACGAATTCACACGATAAGTTGGATCATGAAGGCCTGGAATCACAGGTTTCCGTTTTTACGCGCGACCAACTAACATAGCTAGCTATAGCGCATAGTATTAGCTATGGTAATTCATTAATTCTGTCTTGGTGTTTGTCTGTCTGTCCGTCTGTCCTGTCTGTCACGTCGTGGTACCGATCAAAGCCCAGGTAAAATAGAGATCTCTGGTTTTCATTATATGATAGCTTAGAGTCTTTAGTATTTCGTGACAAAATTTGATGCTGATAGGTGAAGGGGGTCACCTCGAACGAGGTGGAGAGAGACACCTTTTCCAAAAAACGTTTTTTAACGCTATTGGCTCGTACAGCATACAAATGGTTGCATATAGGTACAGACATGCTGCTTATCATAACAAGCACTGGCGACGACCTTTTTAGCAATGACAACACAACATCGATAATCTTGAATAACTCTAACCCCCAAAATAAGGGGTTTTAGTAAATTTTTCGCTATTTCGGGCTGCGACGCACATTTCAAAAGTGAATTGCGCCGAAATGGTTAAAGACAGGCCTAGACCAAGACAGCCTGCATATGAAATGTTTAGCATTAAATGTAGATTTAACCAGTCCAAGTCTGGACCCTTTGGGTTCAAGGAGGCCTGCGCAAACGCATGTCAAAGAAGGGTACCCTTCTAAAAAGTGGTTATTTATCCGCTATTTGCTTGTCTAGCTTAAAAATGGTTGCAGTTAGGCACAGACACACTGCCTATCATAACAAGCACTGACGACAAGCTTTTTTAGAAGTGTCAACATCGATGACCTTAAATGACCCTGAACCCCCAAAATTGAGGTTTTTAGTGATTTTTGCAATACTCGGCTGCAGAAAAGTGAATTGCGACAAAATGAATGGAGATAGATCAAGATTACCTGCGAACAGGAACTGCTATAGACTCTCGAACGTCTCATAAGCATTAGCTCAAATTTTCTTGTACTGTATGCGAGATACATGTACTTGCGAGAACAAGCTTGGCTGTTAAAAACACCGGATATAGGTAGGTCCAGATAACGCTCCTCGATTGTACTTCCTCACGTCACCAACGCTAGCCACAGAAATTGATCCAGAAACTGCATAAGACCATAAAAGTACGTCTATAAAGCTAAAAATGTTGGCTCTAAGGCCAAAGCCAGATCTAAATCTACCTGACAATGTGTGTAGGTCTATACACTGATTGATTGGAGTGGATCATTCTGTGTGTCCATTTTGCGCTTGGGTTGGTCTGTGAACAGAGGGGTCGAGTAGGGTTAGGTAGATTGGATGACGCAAGATGAACCCATGTCCATGTCTGATTACTCCCACTGTAGAGATCGATAAACGTGCGTCTGTTTGTGAGCGAGATCGATGTTGATATGTCGACTCATCTCTAATTCACAACGCTTGTCTGTCCGCCAAGCTCAAGTTGCACAAAAATATACGAGGCCAATGTTAACACCCGGTAGGTTCAGACACCGAGAGAACGGAAAATAGGGAAAGACATTCTTGGGAGGGGTGTCCGAAAAGGAGAGCTGGGGAGCGCCGTGAGCTGCCCCAACCTCAACTGCATACAACGAATCTGAGTTCTAAGTGTCACAAAAAATTTTCGGTGTTTTCATGAGACATTTCAATTATGGCACTGGCACAAAAAGGCCAACGAACTGTTGCTGAGAATTAACCGGCTAAAACCTAACTGGCTCCATTTACTTACCAAAAATACTTGTGCTACTGTTAAAAAAATTTACTGCACAAAAAGTGACAAAAATATATTCAAAATTCAGTCTAGTAGAAACGAGACGAGACAGTTTGTCTTGTCCCAATGCTAGTTACGCCTATAAACGTCGCCGACAAAATAGGCAGTGCAAAAAATGACTATGCATTTGGACAGGCATGCGTACAGAATAATCTAAAAGGAAACATTTCCGAATGATACGGAACATCGTGCTGTTTGTCTGGCATACATGTAGGCCTGGCTGAGCTTCGGGCGGCGTTTTGACTTTGTGTCCAGGGCCCGAGGCACTGGCGACTGGTAGCGGTATAAATAATTAAAGCATAACGAAGAATTACTGCTGGGGAAACAGCAGCCGAATAACTTCGTTACGTCGACCACGACGACCGTTGATGTGTGTCTGCTGCGACTGATGGCTTTATAACGCGATAGAACGAATGCGCCGCAGTGACAACGTTAGCCACGCGCGGCCATGCGCATAGCCACGATAAACACACACTTAGCAGCATCAAAACGTTCTAAAAAGAGTACTCGAAATGGCGCCCTCACTTTACCTGGAATCAGTCATCGCTCGTCACACGTATATACGGGGACAGCTGACGACGAGCGATTACTATTCTAATTTCCAATGAGTTTCCGTCGTCGTCTGTTGTCTTCTTCAGTTGTAGGTATTCCTCCCTCACGATCCATCGGATGTTTTACCGTCGATGTGCGCAGCGCAAAGCGCAATATAATCGCCACCGTTTATAGTCCGTAGTTTGTCCGTTTGCTTGTCTACCGTACAGATTGGGTTACTTGGAAACTTAATACATGACTAGGCCTAATAATCTTAGAGTCTTCGTTTTTCGGAGCCCCACAGTCGGCAGCCAAGTTCTGTGAGAGATTGGATTAGGGCCAGCCTGAAGCACAGAAACCAAATCGGCGTATGCATAAAGAAAACGAGTTCTTTCGGACAATAGAGGAGCAATATCTTTTTGAAATAGGCCTACATTTGCGGTTAATAAAATTGTCGTGTCATGGCATCGCGCGGTGTACGCTTTAACGGCACGACGTTTTTACGCGCGATAGCAGAATGCTTCGCGAGTCTTAGCCATGACCTGGGCTATGTCTGTCCGTCCGTCACACTATGGATCTGCATTAAAACGGTGCAAGCTAGAATCACGAAATCTTCACTGTGGGCTGCCTCAAGGATCTTAGTTTTTTGCGACAAAATTTCGTGCCCCTGGGTGAAGGGGTTCCCCTCGAACAAGAGCATCAAAGATGTGTACCCTTTTAAAAGACGTTATTTTGCCGCTATTGGCTCGTTTAGTGTGAAAACAGTTGCATATAGGTACAGACATGCTGCTTATCATAACAAGCACTGGCGACGGGCTTTTTATATTTATCAATATCGATGACCTTGAATGACCTTAGACTCCCAAAAGAAAGGTTTTTGGTATTTTTTGCAATTTTTGGCTGCAACGTACATTCCAAGAGTGAATTGCGACGAAACGCCTGAAGATAGACCAAGACAACCTGCAAATGAAATTTTCAGCATTAAACGCAGATTTTAGCAGTTTAAATGCCGACCCTCTAGGTTTAAGGAGACCTGCTCGTGCGAGCGTTAAAGAGGGGTACCCCTCTAAAAAGTGATTATTTTGCTGATATTGGCTTCTCTAGCATGAAAACAGTTGCAGATAATCACAGATATGCTGCTAATCATAACAAGGACTAATGACGAGCTTCTTTGGGGTGTCAACATTAATGACCTTGAATAACCTTAACCTCCCCTCAAAAGAGTTTTTAGTGAATTTTTCGCGATATCCGGCTGCGACACACATTTTAAGAGTGAATTGAACCGGCACCGAAATGGCTAAAGACGGACTTGGACAGCCTGCCTATTAAATTTTTAGCATAGAACGTACATCTTTAACAATTTGAATTTCGATTTCTTAAATTCAAGGAGTCTATCATACGTGTGTGGCTCGGTAGTCTAACGGTAACATGTCGGACTTGTAATCCTGAGGTAACTCAGAGGCGCAGGTTCGACTCCGCACCGGGACACTGCCGGGTAATGACCTTAGGCAAAATGTTCACACACATGTGCCTCTGTCACCAAGCAGTATAATTTGGTACCGTCTTCACCGCTGGAACGTAAACAGGCACAACGCGCGATACACTGGCCTTGTATCCGTGGTCTCGCAGTGTAAAAACTGATGTCTGGCTGAGGGCCTTAAAAAACGGAGATCAGCGCCGCCCTATGGGCCGTAAGACTCGGGAAGGACTTTACGTTTTTACGTTTTTTATCATACGGAGACCTCAAATTTGAGTATTCTTTCAAAACACATAATTATTTTTTGCTGTACACTGATTGCCAAAGTGGCAGAACCGCTGCTATCGCGCATCACGTGAGCTTTGCTCAAATTACTTGTTGTTTAGGTTTCCCGCGATATATTTTTTGCACTGCGCAATATCTTTCGACACCTGCGAGTTTGCCACGCTGGTCCGGGTCGGTTTAAAAATTCATTTTCCAGGCAACTGCGGCAGCTTTGCTTGGAATCACGACGGCGACTTACCGTACCGTTTTTACGCGCGAAAGCAGCTATACTGCTTTCAGCGCGTCTTAGCCATAGCAATTCAGTCCGTCCGTCTGTCTGTTACACGGGTGGATCAGTCAAAAACGTTGCAAGCTAGGATCATCAAATCTTCGCCGTCGGCTGCCTGAAAGACTCTATAGTTTCAGGAACCGTGAAGCTTTTCCATGAATTCGAAGGGGGTCACCCCGAACGAGAGCGCTAAATGAAAGGGGAGTGGGCAAAATTTGCGATTTTTAGCAAATAAGTCGCTGTATCTCAACAACGGTGCGAGATAGGGCCTAGGTTACTAATAGTCACTATTAGCAAGTCTTACACGGGCTCTCGATTGCGACATTCAATGACCTTGGATGACCGTAAACGTTAAAATAGAGTTTTTATGGATTTTTTGGCGATTTCGGGCTGCGAAACACATTTCAAGAGCGAATTGCGCCGAAACCAACTGAAATAGACATGAACAATCTGCTCGTAAATTTCGATGGTCCAAGTCTTGATTTTCTAGGTTCAAGGAAATCTGCGCACGAGGGTATCAAAGAGCGGTACCCCCGTAAAAGTAGCGACGAAATGGCTGGAGATAGACTGACAATTTGCGAACAAAAACTGCTGTAGGCTTTTGTGCGTTTCGTGAGCATTAGCTCAAATTTCTTGTCATTTGCGTCACAATAAGTAAACAATCAGCTAGTAACGTCGTCGTCTTAAGCGTTCGTGTCCGTGTATACGCGGGGCATAGGTTAAACATAAATCCTGACAATTTTGAAACAAACTATTCTATATCTGAACCTATAATTCTGCTAGTTGAACTACATTTTAGTCTAATGTGCGCTAACTAAGTCGTCACAACAAGAACTCGGCGTAATTATGTAACAATATGGAACATCAGAGTTAAACACTGCAGTGCGTTGATGAAGCAAATGAGGTGAGGTGAAAAGAGAGTACACCTCACATAATTTTGCAGTATATAGGCTTATCCTGTTTGCCATCTTTGTGCTAAAACTTGTCAAAGCTGGTGGAAATTTGACGACGTTTTTGACCAAAACGATTTCGCACAGCTTGTTGGCACGGTATAAATACCGCAGTATAATTTTTACGCGCGAGAGCTAGCACAGCTATAGCGCGTATTAGCTATGGTAATTCTCTCTTGGTGTCTGTCACAGTACGGATCGGAGTCCAGGTGAGATAGAGACTTCTGGTTTTCACCATATGATAGCTTGGAATCTCTAGTATTTTGCGGCAAAATTTCATGCCACTGAGTAAGTGAAATCCCTACGAACGAGGGAGAGAAAGAGGGGCACCCCCTTTAAAAAGCGTTATTCCACCGTTATTGGCTCTTCTAACGTGAAAATGGTTGCAGATCGGCACAGACAAGCTGCTTATCATAGCAAGCACTGGTGACAAGCTTTTTGGATTTATCAACATCGATGACCTTGAATGACTTTGAACCCCCAAAATAGGGGGTTTTAGTAATTTTTTTGCGATTTCGGGCTGCGACACGCATTTCAAGAGTGAATTGCACCAAAATGGCTGGAGATAGACCAAGACAACCTGCATGTGAAATTTTTAGCATTGAATGTAGATTTTAGCAATTTAAGTCCGGACCCTCTAGGTTCAAGGAGGCCTGCACACGCGGCTGTCAAATGGGGTTTTATAAGCAGACATGCTGCTTAAAATAACAAGCACTGGCGACGAGCTTTTTAGAATTGTCAACAATGATGACCTTGATTGACCTTGAATCCTAAAAATAAGGGTTTTTAGTGATTTTTGGCGATTTTGGGCTGCAAAAGAGTGAACTGCGACGAAATGAATGGAGATAGACTAAGATTACTTGCGAACAGGAACTCCTATAGGCTCTCGCGCGTCTCATGAACATTAGCTCAGATTTCTTGTTCAACCGGCAAAAGACAGTAACTGGCGCACATGTCCAGACAATCGCAGGCGAGGGGCCGATCAACACACGGACGTCATGCATACTGCACAGTGCCCATAATTGTAGTAAATGGCATCACCATTAGAAGACGGATTGACGCAGAAGCTGCTGCGTGCATGCGAACGTTAAGCTACGGCCATCCCATTTATCACCGGATTCAGCAGCAGCAGCAGTGCGACTGTAGCAATTAAATGTTTCAATTTGGAACTGCGTGATTAAACCTCACATCGATCGACGTTGTTTGTCTATTAGTGCCACTGTACATCGACTGTGCGTTTACTGTAGACCTGCCTGATTTACTGACATCACAGCCGTACACGAAAGCAACTTTTCTAAAAATATTATGCGGCCGTCCAAGTCTGTCTCGTTCTGTCCGGTCCGTGTGTCTGCGCCGATTTTTTTTAGCTCAAAAGATCAAAGCTCAGTTTTAGGATTAAGGGTTAAAAACTGCAGGAAGTATGAAGACAGCCGCATGTTATGACGGCACAGGACCGACATCTTCGCTTGCTTAACAGTAGTCGTAACACAGGCCGTGTACTACACACAGACACACACGTACATGTACGCTTATGCCGGCTTATCTTGGAAACATACTAAACATGCATCACCTGTCTTAACTTCTCAAGGCCTACTATAATCATTCACTCACTAGCCTACGAAACTACACGTCTCAAAGAAAAAAATCAGCATCTATAATACAATATAATATTTTGGCATAAAAAACAAGAAGTAACTTGACGTAAATAAATAACCGTAATTTTACCCACCTCATTATACTGTTGCTACATTACTTTGTGAAATGTAATAATATAATATAATACAACGCGACTTACTAGGTCAAAGCTGAAGAACGAGCAGCGACGGATCGATACGAGTTCGTTTATTGTTTAGTTTTTGACACGCTATCATGCATACAACCCCCAGAAACACGTGCACGCGGCGAGGCCAAACAGTGCCAGCGTGCCAGCATAATGAGTCGTTTAAAGCGCAGACATATGTAAGATCAAATAAAATAAAACAACCGGAGACGATCGCCGTCGACCCTGTTTCCTGTTTGTGACTGAGCGAAACATGGCTCTACAATCAAGTTGCAGGTAAGTGGCATTTTAGTACGGGGGTTCGGACGAAATAAACTGTTTTTATAGTTGTGTTAGCCTGTTTTACTTTATTTTATTTTTTGCCGATGTGCGAGTGCCTTAGTCGTCCCTTGTATTAACTAAGACCCTGTAAGAGTAACAGAAACACTGCAAACACGACAAACACGACTTATTCGGTCAGATAAAAACGTATGGATACGATAGACAGCCGGGCTGCAAAATCACCAGTCAATATACAATATACAGTCAAACTACACTGTGTGTCTCACAAAAACGTGTGCCATTTTTAGCCGACCGTACTTAAGTAACGGTCGAGCCATTGGCATGGTTGTTGTTCGTCCGTCCGTCCGTCCGTCTGTCTGTCCGTCTGTCTGTAACGGATGCATTGTGGCTAAACTCCAAAGCGTATTGGAAAATTTTACACGAATAACTAGCCATGTATGTTAAAGTCAGACATGCAAAATTTCAGCCATCTAGTGCAAGGAAAACATTTCCAAAAAATTAGAAGTTGAATGGCGGGGGTAAGAAAAATGTGCGTTTTTCAACAGAAAACTAGCCATAACTCGGAAACGGTGAGAGATACGGCCAAGGTTACTATCAATCACTAATAAGAAGTGACATACGCCTTTTCAGATAAAACGAAAATTATCGATTTTGGATGACCTTGAAGGTCACTGACAACCAGTACGGTCGGCTATCCTAGCGACAGCTGGGCTTCTTGTTTTCTTGTTATTTTTTAACAAGTCCGTGAAACTAAGGCTGATTATAATATTTTGGCATAAAAAACAAGAAGTAACTTGACGTGAATAAATAACCGTAATTTTACCCACCTCATTATACTGTTGCTACATTACTTTGTGAAATGCAAAAGTCGTAGTTTGGCCGTATACAACAGTGAATCCATATTGGCCTACTGCGTAGCGCATGCGATCTAGTAAAAATATTGAAACTACAAAATCATTGAAAAAATCTGTTAATTATTTAGCACTAATCGTGCTCATTTTAAGATCGTACGTCGACGAACCGAATCGAAGCATCAACAGCGAGTGAGCCGTTCCGAGTCACGCGGTTCTTGAACGTGCTGTTGGCGAGTGGTGTGCTTGTGTTGAAAGAGGACATTTTGAGCACATGCTGCAGTAATAAATTAAGACGATGTGTTGTGACACGTGCGACCTTCTGAAAAGAAAATAATTACCAGTTGCGTTTCTCGCTATTGAATTAACTATTTCTGAAATTCTGAGCCAACGCATGCGCTACCGCCGCTTGCGCAAAGGTTTTGCGTTGCGTAGGTCGCTTCGTCCACGCTGTTGTTTGTAACATAGGCCTACTCCCAGAGTGTATGGTTGTTTCGACTTGCACCATGAAGCAGAAATCTAACAAAGGGTTCACAAAAGGAATCGGATAAGCCTAAAACAGTGAATCGACAATAAAGAGGTGATAGAAAAGGACAGCACATCAGTCGGTAAATTAGTAGACCTACGTATTAAGTGCAAGTAATTAAACATTTAACTAGAAGGCGCTCCTAAGAGCGCATATCTCCGCCAAGTGAAGTAATTTAAACATTACAACAACAACTACTACTACGTCTACTACATTGTGACCATGCGTCTATCTGGCTCCGTTATGGAGATATGGCGCCTCAAAGTACACGTACACAAACACACACACACACAAACGGACACACAGAACGACCAATCTCATAATCTCCTCCAATGTTCACTTCGTTCCATTGGCGCAAATAAAAAAGGTTAAACAGGTTGTCTACATGTATAGCTCCCAGTAGCGCCTAAAAACCAGCTGAGTTGGCTTTCACTTTGCCAAAGTTAACAATCGTCAGGAAGATTCTGCGAAGAAGAACCAAACAAACGATTAGTCTGTAGTGGACAACTGCCCGATTAAATGATTCCCCGGTGGATTATCGACAGCGCACAGCAGCATGGTGACGACACCGATTTACGGCGCAGAACGCATAGTAAACGACGATTAGACTGCTAGCAGAATACCAAGCAAGTCTGTTGAATGCCGTACGCAATGCGGCGTGAAACGCCCCAGACAATACCGGGTGGCGCTAAAAAACGTCCCGAACTTTGCATCACTATAACGGCGCGTATACTTCACTGAGATAAATTTCCTTTTGCACATTTGTAGACCAATATGTACTCTTATTTGCTTATAAATTTCACTGATCTCACTCATGACACCACTGAATGTCGCTTAATGAAGTAAGGCGAGCTAAAAATTCCACTATGTAAAGACAGCTTTCCATCACACCGCATCAAAGCAACTCAAAAATTTTTTTCAACACAACACGCCCAATTTCGCCAGCTCGCAGGAATGGAAACCGCGTTCAACAGATTTCAATCTACTACATTATTCAGTTTGAGATACCTTGCTACAACTTGTCTGCGAAGAAAGGCGTGAACCATTTGCGAACTCAAAGATCTTCAGAATGTTATCTCAGACAAATGGCATGATGTCGCCATCAGACAGCCAGAATCAAAACAGCCGTATATCAATGAGAAACACGTCTAGCAGTAGTGGCAAAAAAGAATGGAGGACCTATTCAGCACTTTTTCTGCTGATCAGTTACTGATGATTCGGCCTACTGTGACGTTTTGGCATAGCCTGCGTACGAGCGGCAAAGCAAATGATGAACCGCTTGCAAAAATTGCTTCGTGGCATGTAACGCTATTTTGTTTGTATCGCGGCTAATATCAAAGTGTCTTAGGCGAAAATTTCTACACATATTCGCTGATGTTTGCTCATTACGTAAATGCTTTTGAGCTGATTCATTTCGATCATTCGGCTGAATAATGCATGCAAATGTTCAGAACGTCTTTTTTTGCGCCACCCGGTATATCGAATGGAGAAGAATATGCAGCCAGCTAGACTGACAAAGCGATATAGCCGGTGGCTACTCATTACTAGGTAAGTGAGCTGTACATCACGGGCACGGCGCAGCTTTATTGTCTTCATTGGCATCCTGTAACCCAGCGTTGTCACGGCGCCTCCTGTCCAAATGAAGTCAAGGTTGTCCCAGGATTTTTTTTCAGGGGCGCAAAGCTAGAAGCCAGAGCCCCAGTCTTCGCAGTATATCTGTTCACTTCTTGTGTGGGTAACAAGAAACTCCTGTTGTAGGGCCATATATTTCGTACGAAGCATAGGCTACAGAAACCGACGGCATCTCGTGATTTTGGCCTACAGTGCTGTGTAGGCTATGCTGTGGTGCTACGAAGTATGACATCATCACTGACAACTTAATTCGTTCGTATAAAAATAGAAAGTTTCTGAATAACTGCAACTTTGCGGCTAAAACGGCAACGAAAAATGTTATCAAAATGTTGATTTATAATTAAAATAAGCCGACGCGGCAGAAAGTGAAGTCAAAAACAAGTACAGTTCTTGCGGTTGCCTGCGAACGCCAACAAACGAAGTTTTTGAGGTCCGGATTAATAGGCTTGCAGTTCAAGAACTTTTGTTGCACAATGTATTCTATCTGTATTGTAAGAATAGTTTTATTTGCTGTTAATGTATTGGATCGGCAATTTCTGCAGTAAACGCCAATGAATTATTCTGTTTTGCAGCGTACGGTATGATGACAGACTAACTGTCGACGACGAAGCAGCTACGCCTAGTTTTTTCCAATGCAGGCATGTAGTGTCATCATCGCAGATAATATAACTTGTGTGTTATCAGCTAAAAATACAACGACTGTACTTGTTGTTCACTTTCTTAGCGACTAGAGCATATAAGATGCTTTGAGAGCATATAAGGGGCTTTGATATAAAATTGGTGGAAATTGACCGACTTACAAATCTGTTCACCAAACGTCGTAGTTTTGCACCCAAGAGTAAAGAAAATGGCCAAAATGTTTCAATTACGTGTATGTCTCATTTTCTGCCGCCATATGCCAAATGACCCTCCCTGTCAACTAACTCTTTGCTAGACCCAGTACTGAAATAAATACTATAGGCCTAAGTTATTCTCACTTCTGAAACTTCTACAGTTAGCAAGCAGCTGACAAGTTATTATTTTTAGCCCCAGCAGCAAAGATCCTGGGGTAGAAAGGTTAAACAAGAAATTTGAGTTGATGCTCACGAGATGCACGAAAGCCTATAGCAGTTCCTGTTCGCAAACTGTCAGTCTACTTCCAGCCATTTCGTCGCGACTTTTACGGGGGTACCGCTCTTTAATGCCACCATGCGCAGGTTTCCTTGAACCTAGAAAGTCGAGACTTGGACCGTCGAAATCTACCTTCAACACTGAAAATTTCATGCGCAGCTTGTCCATGTCTATCTCAATTGGTTTAGGCACAATTCGCTCTTGAAATGTCTCACAGCCCGAAATCGCCAAAAAAAATTCATAACCTATATTTTGGCGTTCAAGGTCATCGAATTCGGTGGCAATCGAGAGCCAGTGTAACCTAGGCCCTATCTCACACCGTTATTGAGACACAGTGACTTATTGGCTAAAAATTGCACATTTTTTCCACCCCCCTCTCATTTAGCGCCCTCATTTGAGTTGACCCCCTTCGAATTTATGGAAACGCTTTACGGTTCCTGAAACTAGTCTTCCAGGTCGATGGTAACGATTTGGTGATTTTAGCCTGCACTGCTTTTGATTGATCCACCCGTGTGACAGACAGACGGACAGAATTGCGATGGCTAAGATGCGCTGAAAGCAGTACCTGCTTTCACGCGTAAAAAGTGGGTGAAAATAGGCGCTAGTCCAAGAAGCTACTGTTAAGAAATTTACTCATTATTATTATTATTACTACTGCTAAATGTGTTTCATGTTGATACTACTTCAAATTGAGATATGTTTTGCACAAAAATCATTAAGTAAAACATAAAATTAACAATGCAACTCTGCAAAGAATACGCACAGAAAAACACCACACTTCACTGCATACAATGACAGTGGCGGATTTAAGGGGAGGGGTAGCTGCCCCCTATTGACTGGATGCATTTTAAAACAAGTGAAAATTTCGTATGTAAAATGCATTATTTTTGCATAAAATTGTCAACAAATTTTCGGGGGGGGGCTCAGCCACCTTCCAAGGCCCCACCCTCTACCTTTCCGCCCCTACCCCCATTCCAACTTTCTGGATCCACCACTGTACAATGACATTCATAGAGTGATAGCAACAAATGCCAATTATTATCTAATCAATCACGTAACTCATTACACCGTGTCTCAGAAAAAAACAGTCAAAATTGTTTTTGTCATAATTTTGTCAAATTTTTACTAAGTTTAAGAATTTTTGGCACATCGATGGCCAAGATGATGAAATTATGTAAGGTGCACTCATTTTCCACCTCACCTAATTTATGTCAATGCACTACCATGTGAAACACAGATGCTCCAAAATGTTGCATAATGCTGAGTTGTTGTCTCAAGTAAATGCTGTAACGAGTTAATTACTCACAAAATACACTAAAATCTGAATTATTTAACATAACGATATGCTTGTATAACAACTCGTTTGCAAATTAGAATTTATACCAAAGTGTGCTCCTCATACAAAGACACAATGGCTTAGATGCAACGCCAATGGCTGATAGCAGAATCAATAATCGACTGATCAAATGCATTCACTGATCGATTAGATGTGTTTTAAGCTCATCAGCTAGTTATTTTGTTGTCTGCTGTTTTCAGCATAAAATACGTAATACCTCAAAATTATTAAACCATGTTGCACTGTCTGTCGAATTGATGATGCAAAGGTGAGCCATCTGATACAAATAATCGAAGCGTAATGTAACAATTTGGAGCATCTGTGCTTCACACGGTAGTGCATTGACATAAATTAGGTGAGGTGGTGAACGAGTGCACCGTACACAATAATACTGTCTTGGCCATCTTTATGCCAAAAATTATCAAAGTTGGTGGAAATTTGACAAAGTTATGCCAAAAACAATTTTGACTGTTTTTTGAAACATGGTGTACAACGCAAAATAATAAAAATTCCGTGAATAAACAGCTTATGGCAACTAGAAGATAAGTCAATGCAGATGCTGCCAGTCCCCATACAAATGCTAATTTTCAATGTCACTGTGACCTTGAACTTCTGCCCACAACCTTAAAAATCTATCTAACCTAAGTGTAGTAACCACGGTATAAAATGTGCATCTTATTTTGTCAAAAATCCTTTCAAGAAAGTTTCTGTACGTGATCTGGTCTCTACTGACCTGGGACCAAAATCATCACGTGACCCTCCCAAAAACATCAAAGATGGCCGATACCTGTAGATGCAGTAGGCATATAAATAAAATAAGTAATTTTCAAATACACATAATATTTTACGGATATTGTACATGATTACAGTAACACATGATTACAGTAACATGAACAAAACACAAACACTCACATGCAGTTGTATTTTAGTTTAAGTGACAGTTACTTTGAGCAACTCAAGATAAAGCCAGTCATAAAAAGAACAAATCTGGCAACTGTCATAGGAATGCTTTTACCAGTTGAACGCAGCCAACAGGTGTGACACAACCACTAGTCGTATAACAACACAAAAAATGCATGTAAAAATTGACAGATTTCTAAGATTCCACACACACTATGACTAAATGCATGTAGTATCATCACAATCACATCGTAAATGCATGGAACTGAAACAAAATAAGAGATGCACACCACATATGCCCAATTTAGAAAAATAGCTCACAAATCAGACTAGAAATATAGCCAACATACCACACAGATGCTGAAATACTATAAAGACAATAAGCAACCACTGTATGACTGTAGATTAAAGAGAAAAACCATACTGTTTTTAATCTCAGTAGACTCAGTGTGGTATTTTTACAGTCAACAACTAAGCTGTCACTGGATTTAACTACAACAAGCTTCTATTTTTATTGAATGAGTGAGTGTCAATATAAGCTGCTGTCTTTATAATGGGGTTCAACAATTATTATATATTTTATATTGACAAATAAAGTGACAAAAATGGACAATACATGCTTACAAGTCTTGCAGTGGAACAGAGTGCATGACCATAATGGAAATTATAATGTTTTGGTAATAAATTTTAAGCACTGTGTACAATAAACATAATGACCACAGAGATGACTAATGTAGCACTTCTATAACTTGAAAAAACCTTGCTAATTAAAGCCACACAATGACTTGCCCGAACTAAATCTGCTGATATAAAAATAAATAATACTGTATACATGTACAAAAACTCGTCAAAATATATATCTCGCTTATAAAAAATTCTACAAAATCAAACATACTGTATATATAAAAATGTCCACAGGCAACAAACATTTCTCATAGCAATGAGTCGAAAAGGTGAACGCATACAAATAAATATGTTTGCCAAACAATCTGGGGAAGTTTACTCTAGGTGCATGAATGTCACACAGATATCCATAATGAAGTGGATCATGGTAATACCGACAAAAGACTGACATGGACATGAAGTAACATTCCCATCCCCACCCCAACCCTACAGGCTTTGTCTCCATCCCCATCGTTTTATTGATGAAGATAACTGCCGCTAATAATCTGCACATTTTACTACTCTTGATTACTAAAGTACTGCAAATTAATAACATTTTACAACACCCACACTATCAGTATACACAAAACACAAATTATCCACATTTCGAATCATGCCATGTGATGTATTAAGTACTATTTAGTGAAACGTATTATTCCTACATATAGTTTTACAGCAACTACTACAGATGAAAGTTGTAGTTGTCCCCACTACCGCGGGTATACTGCAAATTCTATCCCCATCCCCATGGTATTACCGTGGCTTTTATCCCCATTCCCACAGGAATACTGCCGTTATTGTCCCTATTATTGGGGTAATTACTGCGGTATTACCACCACCACCCATCCCCATGTCACTCTTTAATACCGACACCAACACAGTCTGTGCAACTGCAGATTTTGTTCAGCAATGGGTAGGTACAAAACATGCAGTCAGTATGCAGAAATGGCGTCAACTTGCGTAGTGTTACCACAGGAATGAGAACATTTACAGAGTCATAATGGGAGAGCCGCATCGGTTTTTCGCTTCCTCAGCATTTCGTCGCAGCATCGACCATTTTGGCAGCAGTCTGCGTCTGGCGTTGGTGAACCAGTAATTGATCTGGTTGATGGTCAGTTTGGTCGACTGCATCAATGCTTCTTTCTCATCGTCATTTGGGTATGGGTTGTCCTGGTGATTACGCAGCCACTCAGTCATTATTGCCTTTGCCTGCACAATCAACGATCAGTCATTAATCTTCACTGTATACTATAATCCAGCTCTATGTAAACAGCCAATATGGTCTTACAGTTTTAAATTTCTATACATATTGCAAGAAACCATTTGATGCTGTGACTAACAATTCTGAGTCGCCACAGCAAATTACTTTTTTACAGACAAAACACCTTTCCTGGTGCTCCAAAAAATAACAACTAAAATGCAATTGTGTTTGGAGACAAATGCTAACCAGCAACAAAACAAGGCCATAAAATTGCTAACTAGTATTAACAGAGAATGCTCAAAAAATAGTCACTCATATGTAGGGTATAATCCAGTCTGCCATTAATGTTTCCAGCCTAAGTTATACACTGGTACCAAATTATAGTTTTGAGTAACAAAAGGTACACATTAGTGAGCAACTGTTATCTCACAAGCTACGTGAGCAGAACTCAAACATACAATTTCTTGACTAAAATTATATGCCCTTAACCAGTACACACCACCAAGCTATATAATCAAATCAAACACAAGCCACCGGTATATAAATTCATCAACCTACAGCAACCGATGTTCTGAAGAAGGCAACAATAGTTTCTGAAACTTCAACAGCTTAGCAAATAAAGATTTTAACTTTATAATGTTCTACAGACAAATCAAACATACTTCGTTCGGAAGAACTTTGCTGCGACTGACTTTCTCAAGTGGCATGTCGCCGTAGGCGTATGTCTGAAAATAACTCATCTGTGGAGAAGACTCCTCGTGTCCATGATAAACAGCAGAAGGTGATGATGACAACGTGTAATGTGGCTTGCCAGCAGGAGAATCATCCATTGCTTGGAACCGTGATGACAATTGTCTCGGAGAACATGGAACAGATTCTGAGCCGGCGGATGGTGGAGCAGTGCAGTTGGTGGCCTGCTGATCAGACATGCACCGCGATGTGTTGGAACCAGACTGTGAGAGATCTGTCCACGAAGCCTGCAACCTCTCCTGCAGAATGCAGACAATGATAGAAATATGCACAAGCAACCAAAGCTCTCAAACTTCCGCCGAGAATGTTGCTGCCATATAGCAAACACAATGAAATCTCAAATTACACCCAATCTCGTAATCATAACTAGAAAGCCAACGCCATGTTGTTCACCAAGCATCAGCACCATATTTGGCAGCGGTTTCCCTTATGCCCCATTGAAAGCAATGTTAACGAAAATTTCAATGTGATCCAGAATCCAGGATTCCTTAGGGATCACCCCCAAAATTGAATCACTGGTAGTTTTTGCTATTCCCGACATTCCCAGAAAATTTCAGAAAGATCCATCCACAACTTTTTGAGTTATCTTGCTGACACATACAGACAAACAAAGTCTGGCAAAAACATAACCTCCTTGGCGGAGGTAAATATTCCTAGGTTTCTCAGAACTGGTACAATTTAATCCAAATTTCCACCATCCTATCACTTACTTTATGGACATGCCCAATCCTTCCAAAGAATTTCAGCAAAATCCATTTCACTGTTTCAGTTTCACAGTTATATGTGGAAAACAACGGAACTACGAAAAATAACATGTACACTTTTTCACTATAAAGCCGCAAACTTCTGTGCTTATCATGGAACCATGGATCCACTGACATTTGGTTCACTGACCTGGTTATTCAGTGGGCCGATCTGTGTGATGTGACTGCAGACGCTGTCAACAGGACTCACAGGAACACTGGCTTGGTGGCTTTCCTTCAGCTGGCGCTGGTGAATTTTATCTGAAAGCACAACAAATAGCTCACAATTTTCACCAACAGACTTTTGAACAATGCACTACATGACAAGCATCACACTTGTCCATGAAACCTACATCCTACAACAAGACAAACAAAACTGTGCTATGAACATCAGCACAACTTAGAAATATTTCATGCAAAGACAAAGTTTCAGACTACTTCAGTACTTACTGTCTTTTAGGTAGCAGTAGTTGCATAACATATACTTCGTACAATGACACCTTTCAGCTTTGATTTAACTCATCCCATGAATCATGTCATACGATCCTAGTCACAAGTCTAGAATTAGACCAAGTCCCTAGAACAAAGTGATCATATGTAGCAGGTTTTTTACAGATAGAATTCCTAATCTGGTTCCAAACCAACATTATAGCCACACCAAAGACAAAATTGATGTACTGATAACTATTTATATGATGGTTATAAAGTTTCTACAGTAATTTTTTCTTCCATATCAGCCGGAATCTAATCCGCATTAGCCTTAACTGTAAAACAAACACCAAAGCCACTGCCATACAAATGAACAACACTCTCCTAATATCACACTCACCTAGGAGTGCGGAGTGTGCATATCGTAGTGCGTCCATCACAACTGGGTCGAGCGATGGATCTAAATTAGCAGTGTTTGCCGAATGCGAGGACGTGCAGCTGAAATAGTTGGAAATGAGTCGATTGAAGCTCTTTGGCAGCCCGGCGATTAGAGGATATGGAAACGAAGGTGCCTCAAAATTCATGTCAGCAATAACAAGATCTCGCAGGAGTGGGAAGAGTGGGTGCGAACGGTATGGACCTGAGCCACTTCCAATTAGATGCCTCACAAAACGATGGCAACCACTATCTGCAGCTTGTCCGGAAAGCGAACTGTCTGAAGGAGCATATAATGGCATTCGACCACGACGAGGGGTCATTTGATTTACGGTAAAACGATCTGACGCCGGACTTCTGCAAAAATTTCCTCGCCGTTCGGAATACAGATTGCTTGCTGTACCTGTCCGACTAAATGTACATTCATTCTTCATTGATGCACTATTCAAATCCATGTTCTTTTCAACTCCTAGAACTGGCTGTGATATGGACTCTTTCATTAATGGCAGCCGGCTGGTAGGAGTTGCAGGATTGTTACCTGCATAGTGAAGGTTACCGGCGTTACTGTCCTGCACATAGTTTTCCGCACCCGGCTGAAGTGGATTGAGAGAAACTAATCCAGGAGTTACTGACCTGCCACTAGGTCGAACTAGGCTTGGAGCTGAACTGTAGTTACCCCGCTGAGTGTAATTTGCATTAGCAACCATATTTCCCCGAGAAGCAGGATACTGGTAACCAGTTGGATGCATGCCTCTACAATCATCTGTAACTACAGATCCTTGTCGAACAGCATTTGTGGCACTTGAAGGCTGGCTGTGGTAAGGACTTGCATGTGGATTGCGATACAACTCATGCTGCTGGGAACCAGGATGTCTACTGATCGGCTGGTATGATCCACCATATGTACCCATGGAGTAGCCATGTGATCTGCCCACCTGGTAAAAGCGAGGACTGCGGTTTACAGATGGATAGTTTAAACGATCTGGATCAACATGAGATGAAAACTCAGCTGCTCTCGGATATGGCATGCTATCCGTATATGGCACAGGACCTCTAATGTCTAAAACAGTAGCAGCAGCGGTATCGTGATGTTGTATGTGCTGAGTCGAATGTGGGTGAAAATCATCACTGCCACTACCCCTCAAGTCTGTACTTAAGCGGTTCACAGATGCTGGTGATGCCTGCCATTCGTTATCGTAACGTTGGCAAAAACCCGGGCCCGGTGTTAAGTTATGAAAATTTGCAGACTGATCAACACTGAGATGCTGCATGCCATACTGGAACAGACTCTCACCTCCATCTGCCACCGACATCCTTGCACCTGCAGCAGACCGAGAGTAAGATGTCATATCATTCATCATGTTCTGCGAGCCAAACAGACTCTCACCTCCATCTGCCACCGACATCCTTGCACCTGCAGCAGACCGAGAGTAAGATGTCATATCATTCATCATGTTCTGCGAGCCAACCGGAGCTTGCAGTCTAGGATGTGACATAGCAGGCTGCGTTGGTGCCAAAAACATATCAGCACCACAGACAAAAGCATAGGATTTCTTGACTTCTTCAAGCAGGTCTCCACCGGATGCAATTATGCGAGGTTTCTTTGCAACGTGAACTGGGCTGGATGCAGTCGAATCACTTCTTTCTGGCTGATTCTTTGTCGGACTAATCACAGAAGAGTCCTTTTCACCAAGTAGTTGTGTCTGTTCTGTTTCGACTACTGAATCTTTTTTGGTCGACGACCGTTTCAAGTTGTCATCACCCTTGTCAGAAGTAGCATCTATGTCCAGCTTTGTAGAAGCACCACCCGTCGTACTGTGCACGGTTGGTGGGAAATCAGAAAGTCCTTCCCTGCCACCTTCAATAGGTTTGCTTTCCTCGCAGCTCGATGAAATTGTTGGTGATGCCACATCATCTGGTATTCTCATCTGCATTCCCGATGAAGTCTTGACTGTGGTTACTCCAGATCGATAAAAACTGCCCTGGCCTGAGATGCTGCCAGTTCTATGAATGTGTTTAGAGACATCGGTGACTGGTTCCGTGTTGAGCCTCACGGTGTCAAATGAAACGATCTCACCCAGCTCCTCCAAGTCAGCCGGCAGCTGCACACTCTGAACCTGGTCTGCAGGAATGTCAAAGTTAAGGAAATCAACATAAGAGGAATCAGTGACGCCGAAATCGGAACACAGTTCTTCCAGTAGTGCATTGTGCACACGATCGTCCATGTCATTCAACGTAGATTTGCTACAACTCAGAGATTCTATGCCACTACTCGATGTGCTATGATCATCAGAGTTGATGCTTCTCTTAGCTGGAAGAATGGCGCGACGGACAGGTGCTCTTGCAGTCCAGTTCTGACCCACCTAAACAAAACACGCAACGCAAACTTCATGCAGCATTGGCTGCATTAAACAAATTAAGCTATTTAATATTTCACTATTTCGCATCACTTTCTGCTACGAAAAGATGAAAATACGCACTAAAGTTGTTGAATAGGGAATTGTCAAATTACTGTACAGCAGTAACTTATTAACCGGATTCACTGCATCCATATTGCACACATGACATACAATTATGCTGAGCTTTTCATGACAAAAACAGATGTCAGAATTGGTGACTAAACTTACAGCTGCTACCTTTGAACAATAAAATGCTGATACTGGTACTGCTCATTTGCAGCAGGAACCAGAAAAAGTTGCATAAAAACCAAAAATATTGCAACCAGGCGACATTTTTGAGAGCTTGGGAAATGTATAAAAACGCGGTGATCCCCCAGACACTCTAGGTAGATTAGTAAAAGGCTGACTTATTCCCCTAACATCAAACCTCTACTTTATGAAAGTCGAGCTGCAAGCCTAAATAGCACTGTAATATTTACAAAGTTCTGAAATCCAAAATAGCATTGACAAATATAAAGAAAATAAAAGAAGCGGAAATAACATGTACCCGTACAGTGTATGCCGGATCTTCATAGTATATGCCACTACCGAGTTCCAGATCTGGCCTTCCACTGCCAGTACGAGCATCACGATAACTGTGGAATGATGGGCTGCCCAGCATAATTTAGACACTAATGATCAATCCAAGTAAAAAATTTCACAATAAGTATGTCCACCGAACTGCTGAGCCAAGCATGAACAAGCAATACCCTTAACACACCAAATGCAAAATAACAGTGTTTCCATATGCACAATGCACATGTTAGTGATGATACGAATGTAATGCAAAGAGCAAAAAGCACTAAGCAGAATACATACATACATACGGTAGCACTAATTGCTGAATCGGCGCCGATGGAGATCTCCTGAATCGGTTGATTCAGAGAACTGCATCGACTAGTTTAATTATGGGAAACTGCAATTGACTGACATATTGCTACCCAAGAATAAATTTGGGGTTTTGAGTGGGGATAAGCATTCTTTATATGCTGCTTATTCAGTATCTGCAGTTCGTCGATTCGCCGATGGAGATCTTCTAAATCGGTCGATTCAGCAATTAGTGCTACCCTCCCAGAAGCACAAGTATACCCTATCATACTGCTAATATTCAATGCAAGTTACATCAAGTTATGTCTCTGAATTGGTATCGCCACATAACAGCTATAATGTGGCTATATAATGCTCTAAAATTAAAGGAAACCTATAGTTTTACTGTTTTTAGCACTTTTTGGTGGTTATTCAAAGCGTTCTACGGTGTCCTGTGGTGGAATTATGGCTTTTTCACCCCTTTGCCGGTTCGCCCCTGGCCTGTTTGCCCCCTGGCTCATTCGCCCCTTGGCTTGTTCGCTCCTGGCCCGTTCGCCCCCTGTGCCTGGCTGATTCACCCCTTGGCTTGTTCGCCCCCTCTGAATATACCAGTGATTCATTATTGAGGCTTGTGTTTCGATTTACAGAAATGCAACAAGTAAGTGTAGCATCATGTCACTGATTAATAGTTACTTCAATCAACGTTATACCTGACAAACTCAATAATAAGTGATCACAGTTCACAAAGTCAGTTATCTTTGGTTTCATAGCAGAAACGGAACTATTATATATAGCCTTTACCTAAAACGCTTAAAACTCGGCTAATGTGTCAACGTCAAGCTTCCTTTGAAATGAATTCTTACAGGTATACTTGGGTCTAGGCCTAATAACTGCTTGACGAACGCCTAAATCTATAGACAGCGTCAGACACTGCAAACATTCTAAAGCGAGAAAGCGCACTAAAACTCTGTATAATAAAATACAGGTATAAGCCTATAATGATTTTATTTCAGAATTGAACAAAGCATTAAACATTCACACAATCGTTTCTTCTCATCATCATGCATAAACTGTCTAGGCCTAAAGACAATTATTATGTATAAACCTCGAGGTCAAATTACCGGTATTCAACAGGGGCAAAACGTCCAAGGTGAGGGGGCGAAAAAGCCAGGGGCGAACAAGCCAGGGGGCGAATCAGCCAGGCACAGGGGGCGAATCAGCAAGGGGGCGAACAAGACAGGGGGCGAACGAGCCAAGGGGCGAACAAGCCAAGGGGCGAATCAGCCAGGGGGCGAACAAGCCAGGGGTAAACTGGCAAAGGGGCGAAAAAGCCAGACACCCTGTGGTTTTCTGCGGTGTCCTGCGGTTTTCAGTCATACTCTCTTCGCAATAATAACGAGGTTAATAACGTGCAACATTCAGTTTCCTACTGCGCTGACACTAAGCAAAACATACAATTTGATATTACCGCCAAAAGTAAAACCAGAGAGATACAAGCGATATAAGCATTTAACTAAACATGCTATATTTACGCGTCGGATGGACCTTTAACTTCAAACGACCGCCATCATTAACTACCAATCAACGCAAAGGAAAGCGTTTCATGGATATGATACTTCCGGTAAGTAAGCAAATTTTTTTAGTTCTACAAAAATGAGATGGTAAAGCTACACGGAGCCATAAATATATTTATACTTCCATGGTAAAGCCAGAAGAACGCCGAACGCTTAGCTGCTGATTTACACAACTGTAGTGACTGATAAATTATTTTCACATTTTATAACTGGTTGAAATGACGACTTGTTGAATGCCAATGACGTGAAATTATCGAAAAAAATATACCAAAAACAGCAAAAAGTCGCCTACGTTACTATGCGATGTGCCTCCCCCACCGTAGAAATATAACTATTTTATCCATTTGCCCAGAAGCGTTCAACGAGCTATAAATAAATAGCTCGTTGGAAGCACCCAATGGACGGATTTGCACGAAATTTTGCACATTATATAACAAAATTTTTTCTAGTATTATATGATTTTTGCTGTTTTCGATGTGTCAGTCATTGCATGCCGCGTTAACAAGTGTATAAACCATGGTATAAACTAGCGTTTTGTACATTTATCTATGATAACGATGAGTCGACTACTGACGACTGACTAGTGACGAGCATGATTATGGTGACGAGTGACGAGTGACGACAAACGTAAAGGCGTGGCTTAATATCGTGGTGTGTGACTGTGTGGCTGATTGTTTTCCTGGAAGATTCACGTGCGTGTGATTGGATTTGCGACGTTGTGTTTTGTTGTGAATATTTCACTGCTCAGTTTTCTAAGACGTAATGTCGTCTCTGATAGTGGATATAAACGTTAGTTGTTTGTGATTTGAGTTAGAATTGACTTTCACGTTGACTGTTTTACTTCTTGTGTTATGAAAAATGACGTGTATTTTGTGACGTGCGTTCGGTGGGCGTGGCACTATTCGTTGGGTCGTCAATATCCAGACCTATAATTTTATGCTGTAGTTAGTTTCCATTACTATACAGCTTTACTGCCTTGCTCGTGGCATTAACGTAGCATTTTTTAACGGTGACAGTGTTTCTGGCTTGAAGAGACTGGGTGGTATTATATGTAAATGGACAAACTCCTCATGCACTAAATCTTTCAAACAATCTTCACCTTCAATCCAAGTTTCTTAGGTCTGTTGAACAGAATTTACCGGGGGCGCCGGACTAAAGTAGGCTACCTCGAATTAAGCAAGTTAACGTAACTCAGCAGACTTGTGAAGGTATGTTTTCGTTTTTTTTTGCTGACGTTTTTTGCATGGACGATTTGGTACTTACAAAAAATTAACAATTTTCATTATTTATAATTGTGAAAAACAAATTTATATATCAGCGATCGAATGAACGGCAATAATCGTTGTAAACTTACTTCATTAATTTTTCATTGACTATTTTAGGTACATTTGTCTTTAAAATAAACAAGTTTCAATCACTAATTAATCAACAACAACACACATTTTAACCTCATTTTACGTAATTTTACAATTTTATAAACACATCAGTCAATATATAAACAAACACAAGCAGTCACGAGCGCTGAACGTAACGTAGGGTCAGTCAGTTGTTAATGTCAGTGTGAATGTTTCGGGTTAATTAATCAACAACAACACACATTTCAATGCCATTTTGCGTAATTTTTATTGGTGCAAAAAACAGAAAACCTCCACTTTCTCGAAACTGATGAATTTTGATTCACATATTTGGACACTTTTGGAATGCACTCGGCAAGGGCTACAAGGCGCCAGAAATTTGTGGGCTAAAGTTCAAAAATGGCGGAGATACGGCCAGGGGGGGCGAAAAACGGAAAACCGCCACTTTGTCAAAACTGATGAAATTTGGTCCACATTTTGGACACTATCCGAAAGCCCTCTGGCAGGGCTACAAGAAGCCAGAAATTGTGGCCAAAGTTCAAAAATGGCGGAGCTTTGGCGATGAGGGCGAAAAACAGAAAACCCCCACTTTCTCGAAACTGATGAACTTTGGTCCACATATTTTGACACTTTTGAAAAGTCCTCGTGCAGGGCTACAAGACGCCAGAAATTTGTGGGCCAAATTTCAATAACGGCGGAGATATAGCGCGAAATATCGAAAAAAATGGTGTTAACTTTCAAGGGCAATTTCTTGGACCCGGGCCATAATTGTGAAATCTAAACCCCCGTTTACATAATGGTCCCGATTACCGATAATTAGGTGCACGAAGCGGACTGATTTGACAAACAGTTTTTTTAGGGATAATGCATAGAAATTTGCTACTCCAAAATGGGGGGAATAGTTCGACCGTCAGCCCCTTGCCCCCAAATTATTTTAGGGGACTGAAAATTTGCCACCACACGTCCTCCGCCAAGGCCCCTTAGGAAGAAAAATTTCAGCGCCCTAGCCTCCCCCCCCTGAGGGGGAGACATGGGGTCAAAGGAAAATTTTCCCCTCATGCCCCCTCAGAATCCCCTTGATATATCTGCCAGAAATTTTGCCCATGGCTAGCCCTCGATGCTCCCTACATGTGGCCAAAATTTGGTGCACACGTACGTCTGCAGATTTTCGGCTAGAACAAAAAATGCAGTTTTCCGGAGGCCTGGGTCTAATAGTAAGCATTTCCACTAGAAAGGAGTCAGATGATACTACTCCACATTCCCGCCCAGAATCAAACGTAATTTTCTGCACAGTCTGTAAACTGAGCGAGTCTGGACTTAAACCGTAATGTTTCTCATTTTACTCTGATGATTTTGGTATATTACGCTTTTCTGTTGTTTCAGCCGTTTTCTTATTTAATGTGCAGAGAGTAGGTCGGTTTTTAACCCAAAACTCAAAATTTTGCCAAAATTTAACAACATGTCGACTGCGAATTTTTCGCGCACCCTGTTAACTGTGCAAGTACGGACTTGCGCTGTAATCTTTTCCATTCTACCGCCCAAATTTCCGCATATTGCACGTTTTTGTTGTTTAGACCGTTTTCTCAACTTGAGTGCGCAAACTAGGTAATGTTTGGCCAAAAACGTGAAGTTCTGCTACAATTTTGCAACATTTTGACCGCATTTTTTGCCCACCTAGTAGACTGAGCGAGTCCGAATTTGTACCAAAATGCTTTGCATTTTACCCTCAACATTCGGCTATATAGAGCATTTTTGTGCTTCAGACCATTTTCTTACTTAATGTGTGCAAAGTAGGTCGATTTTCGCAAAACGTCGTGCAAAAAAACGATGTAAAAAGTTTCAGCAGTCAATTTCTGCACACCCCATCAACTGAGTAAGACACGACTTGCACCATCGTGTTCTGCTTTTGACGCTGAGCATTCAGCTATATGAATCGAAATTTCTGTTTCAGCCGATTTTTTATATACGTGCTCAGAAGTGCCAAAAACACGTGATTTTGCAAGTTTTTGTTAAGAGAACAACCTTCACATTTTTTGAGAAAATTTGAAAAAATTGTATTTCCACACTCGTTTCGGCTAACGAATCAACACCGGTACTGTTTGACGTGGCGTTTCACACTGCGAATGACCGTCTATGATTAGTCTGTCCACGTCTGCCCGTTTTTCCGCTGAACTGACGAGTCTGACGGTGACACACGACCGCTACGTGATGGCCGTGACGCCGCGGTGCAGGAAATGCACAGTTTTCGGTCAACTTTGACCGCCAATATCTCCGCACTCGTACCAGCTATCAACTTGCGATTTGAACTGTCAAAAACTTTGTTTCTGTCTGAACATTATCGTATATTATGCAAAATTTTACCAGCAATGTAAATAAGACCAAACAAAGTGTATAAAAGTGCGCTTCTGCCACAGAACGCCAAAAAATTTGATCCAATTTCGGTAAATAATTAAGGCAAGTAAATGCAATAAGTAAGTAAAATTAGGTCAACCCCCAGATACACTACTGTACATCAAAGGTTCAAAAGTACAGAGGTACATCAGCTGTTAGTTTTTTAAAAGTTGATTGGTATTCTGGCAGGGTCGTCGAATATCGCCAGAATTGACTCGCAAAAAAACGTAATTTTTCGATTTTCAAGTTTTTGCCAAAGTCGCTGTGTAACAGCTAAGCAACTGAAAGTTGGCAGAAATGTTTACAGCTGTCCATTCTGACATAATCTGTACTTTGACCCAGATTGCGCTATAAATGAAACTGCTAGACAGCGCCAAAGTATCCGCCGCTTATCGTATTTGCCAAAAAACAAAGTCCAAAAATCGTTTTTTCCAATTATCTCCAAAAAGAAAGATGGTTAATGAACGCAATTTGGTGCTGAAGGAAGGAATTAAGGCCTACAATCCAGTATAAAATCGGGCCAATTGGTTTATAAATAAGCGAAATATCGATGTTCGCTGGCGTTCACGTTCTTTTTCGCCAATAACTGGCCAAAAAGACGATTTTTGGGCTGTAGCGCCTAAACTGTACACCCTAACAAAAAAGTGCTCGGGACAGACATTGATGATCTTGGTCCAGGCTATCGTTTGGCAGTCATGCGGAGAATTTATATCTTTAATAGAGGTTGCTGGACGTTCACGAAAAGTCAGAATTCGCAACGGAACATGCGCAAAAATAACACTTACGGGGGTCCAACTCCCAAACGGTGGCCCCTAGCAAAAAATGTCCAATACAAATTTTGAAGGCCAAGACCCGCTCTATACTATGCCTGTGACAGAAAGGCAACGTGTCTTATAATGAAGTCATCAGGCGGCGCTGAAAGGCCGAAAAAGGCCAAAAAGAGATCTTCTTTGGGGACTCCTGGCCCCGCCATCCTAGAAGATATCTGGATTATTTTTTCACCAGCTGCTTGGGGATGACAAGCGCTAGCGAACGTGTGCAAAAATATTTTTACCCACACACGATGGATGGGCTTGCTGCAACGGCGAACACGGCATGAAAAACTGACGATTTTCACGCCGCATTTGGGGGCCTGTGACCCCAAACCCCCAACGCACACCCCTCAAGTGAGTTGTGCTTTACGTTCAGGGATACCCAGTCTATCGTGCCTGGTACCAAAAATTTTTGGACCGCTTGCGGATTTTCTGGGAGAATTTTTTAGAAATAATTGTCAAAAAATGCTTAAAAAATTGGGTCAACTTCAGGGGACGATTTTTGGACGTAGGCCCAAAACTTGGAAATTTGTACCCCCGCATGACAAATGGGGGCTATTTCGTGACATCCTAGTGAATGAAACGAACTGATTCACCCCATAGTTTATCAGACAGGATTTGCACCGAAATCGATTCTCCGAAATTGGGAAAATCACTTAACATTCACCCCCTCATCCCCCATTCAATCAAGGGGGCCAAAATTTTTGCCAGAATATGTCCCCCTCGGAGGCCCTTTGAAACAAAAATTTTCAGCGCCCCAGCTCCCCTAATAGGAAAGATTTCCCTTCATGCCCTTTCAAAATTCCTTTGATGTATTTGTCCTAAATTCTGCGCCTGATCAGCCCTCGATCCTCCTTACAAATGGCCAAAATTTGGTGCAAGTAGCGGCCATAGCTTTTCGGCTAGACAAAAAAGTGGGTTGAGCGAATGCCAAGTCAAAGCATGCAAGAATTCCTCAAGCTCGGAGTAAGCTTGACACTCCTCTCGCATTCCACACACCAGCATCAAACAAACCATTATATGAAGGATTTAAGCAGTTAGTGGTGAGTTTTAGTTGAGTTGTGGTGGTGTGTGTAGTGTCAGATTTAGTCTGTGCATTACGTCGTATAGTTGTCATTGGCTTTAATGATTTTTCCAGAGTGAGCTCGGTTGTGGTGACCATGTGGCTGACAGTGCTAGGCTGACTGCAACAGCTAACGGCACCGAATATAAACATCCATTGCATAACACGTGGACGCTGTGGTATTTCAAAATTGAGAAGTCCCGCGAATGGTCTGAGAATCAGCGACGTGTTGCATCATTCGGAACTGCCGAGGATTTTTGGGCGTAAGTTATCATTATTTGCAGATGTTGTTCTTATTTCAGTCTGTTTGGTTGCTTGTCCATGGTCCAAGTTTACAATGAATTGTTGGTTGAACTTAGGGGGATAAACCCGGGGAAAATCAAACTTTAAATCATCTTAAAGGCCAAGATTGTGATAAAAAAATGGAGGAAGAACTTACAATAGAATCATACGCTTGTTTCTGCTGTATCATGCAGTACACTTTGTGTATGTCTTACTTGCTCTTATTAGTCAAACTGGAAGGTTGCCTGAAGTTGAAATTTGGAACCCACACATAAGGTCTTTAATGACAGCATTCGTAGGGTATTTCATCTAGGCCATTCAACTTCATAGTTAGGTTGTAGTCTATTGTGTGATGCCCCCTGTCCTCCAATAGACAGCACTGTCACACTGATGTCTCTCAGGAGGATAAAAGGGAAGATTATTAGAACTACCATTATGTTAATTACATATGCATGCGTATAATGGAGTTCTTACAATTCTAGGTTTAGCTTGTTTTTCGTATCTTGTGTTTTGTGTTTCTGTATAAAGGTTAAACTTACTGTTCTATTATTATGTGTTTGTGTGCATTCCGCCTGGAAAGGTCGTCCCCAAATACTGTGTCGGGTCGGGTGGGACGTTAAACTCTACTCACTCACTCACTCACCCTATTGTGTGATGTGATTGTCCTATTGTTTTGGAAATACAGGTTTAGTTCAGTTCTTCTGATGTGTAAACTTATATTCAGCAGCTCAACTGTATACATTTTAACTGTACATAATTTTTATATACTTACATTCTGCTTTTCATAAACAGTGAATGCTGTTAACTTGTCATGCCTGCTTAGACTGTATAACTACATCCAGCCTGCAAGCAAGCTGAACCAAGGCTGTGACTATTCCGTGTTCAAGGTGAGTAAAAGCCTGGAGCCCGATTCACAAACATTGTCGTAAGACATGTTGTAAGATATGTCATAAAATTATGATAACTCAGTATTTAAGATGTCATAAGATTATCTTACGACATGTCGTAAATGAATTCACAGAATTTATCTTTAATGATCATAACTTTTTTCATGAAGGCATTTTGTTGTCATGGTAACTTTGGTCGTCTGCGAGCTGCTGACTAGTCAGTAAGTAAAAGCAGTCGTTTAGAGTTAAATTTGTAATGTTTTAATTTTGAATTTTTTAATATTTTGACTACACAGTTCCGAGTACATAGTGTTAATACGGGTGCTGATTTATTTTTTATTTGTTTAGGTTTTCTTATTTATTAAATGTTTTGAATTTGTTTTATTTTTTTATAGTTTATTAATATTTTCTAGATTTTGGAGACAGTAGGCCTGTTGAAAGCTGTACGAGAGTAGGAGAGGTGAAGTATTTGAAGCATTTCTTGGCTGTGGCAGGCTTTGCTGCACTGTCCAGACAGCGCATGGTAGCGATTGGCTACTAGCGAATAGTAGAGGGAGATAAATGCATTTTTTTCATACACATTAGCTATTTAGCTACTACAGTCAAGGGCTTACAACGAAAGAAAAAAGCCTGCACCAATCACCGACAGACAGCGGTGGACTATGCAGTTTTATTTTGGTATTGTGGTACTGTCAAGTGTCGCGATATCTGAGTCATTATCATTAATTCATTTGTCGCACCGCACAACACTACGCTGTATTATTTTTTACTCTATGTCCATTGTCAAGATATGTGTTTACATGGCTACGGCATAGCAGTGGTCCATCGCCAATGCAAAGTGCTGTTTATTTATCCATTGATTAATTTATTTTGCAAAAAGACAACACAAAACAGATATATTACATTTGTAGATTACGAGTATAATTGAATTAGAGGTCTTATGAATCGATACAAAGAAGTTTTTTTCGTGTTGTAAGATATGGTCTTATGATAAGATAAGGTCTTATGAATCGATACAAAGAAGTTTTTTTCGTGTTGGATATAATTAGAATAGGAAATTTCGATTGTCATAAGACACCTAAAAAGTGGTTGTAAGATTTTTGTCGTAAAATTGTCATAAGATGTTTTGTTAATTTAGCCCCTGATCAAGATTCACATGTTACTTTGTTTTATAATTTTGCATTCTTTATCGCTGAAACTTTTTCCATTGTGTATTATGCTCAGTGGATAGAAGTCTTGTTTATGTATTCTAATTAGGAGTGACCACATTGAGTATATAAGTGGTTTATGTGCATTCTGTACTTTAGTGGATAATGGATATTTAGAGTTTGGTGTCATTTTTTAGATAGATAGCGCACATTCTCCAGGGACTGGAGATGTGACATGGGACTAATGTCATTTTATCTGCTTTGTGATTTTTTTATTGGTGTAACTTTGAATTGAAATTTTAATGATTAAAATTTTTACTAATCTAAAAAAATATTTTGATAACTAATCATGTGATTAATCATTAATTCCTGCAGCTGTGTTATTTTTGTCAAAACATGTCATTATTTGTGTTTTTCAGGAAGGAATTCAGCCAATGTGGGAGGATCCGGTGAACAAAGGCGGAGGCCGATGGGTGCTTAATCTGGACAAGCGTCAGCGCTTGCACGATCTTAATCATTTGTGGCTTGAAACAGTAAGCCATAGCACGATTGCCAGTTATTGCTTTTTCCGATTTAAATGTATTCTGCACTATCTTTATAGAGATAATTTCAAATGGTTCAAAATGTGGGGTTTAGTGATGCTGAATATGCAGTATGTTTACATTTAATGTGTTCAAGCGCCAAACCATCCATCTCTTTGGACACGTTCCAGTCACCAATGAAACCTGTTTGTTCAACCACAGCAATATACTGTTAACAAATCATGATATTTACTGTATAATTAGTTTACATTTGGTATTTGTGTTTTGTGCCGAAGTCTCAGCTTGCCTTTTTAGGTGTTTGCGTTTTGCGATTTCATTGGCTTGTGTACAGTTTACCCTGATACTGATATTCTGTGTCATTTGCATACACTTTGTGGCATCGTGTAGCAGTATTGCATTGTATTGGATCAGACACGTTACTATACACCATTCCTGGTTAGTATTTGGGTGGGTTTCTGAGGGTGTGCTGCATGTTGTTTGTAATTTTTTAGCATATGCCTAACAACTTACTACTAGAGTTGAGAATTCTGCATCATTAAGCTCCTCATTAGTTCTACTTGATAGACCACCGGTCTCCAGTTTCTGGTGTCATTTTCTGACATGTCTGCATATGGCCATCAGTCATCAACTTTTTGTGCCATGCCACCGTCTCAGCACATACGGTTGGGCATTTTCTGTTGCTGGTCGAAGTGTCTGAAACTCACTACCTGAATATCTTTGGGATCCACAGTGTTCTGCAGACATTTACGACAGTCCGTGTAGATGTCTTTTTTTCTCGCAGTAGTCATGTCTCCAGTGCAATAGAGGCTTTTTTTGCAAGAAGACTGGGTGTTTCTGTGCGTTGGTGCAGGTGCTGTGTCTGATTGGCGAAGCATTCGACGGAGAGACCGAAGAGATTTGTGGTGCGGTGATGAACGTTCGCATGAAGGGAGACAAAATTGCTGTCTGGACCAAAGATGCCACAAACATCGACAGTAACATGAAAATTGGGTGAGGAGCACATTCTGCATTTATGATCAAGTTTAGCAACACATTGTATGGCAGGAATCGCACTGTATTGCGCATTTTTGTGCTTCCACATTCGTTTAACAGTACCAGAATGCATTGTGTGTTTTTATGTCATTTTTCATGTGTGCATGCATGAGTGCAGTATCTTTGGTTTGCACTGATCAATTTTAACTTAGTAGATTATGGGTGCAAAGATTAAGGTCAACAAATGACAAAATGTTTTAAAGATACCAATTTGGGTTTTTTCTGTGATGTCTTTGGCATGTTTGATGGACTTTCTTTCTGCGAGTTGACGTATATTTAACTTGCTGCTGTTGCTATCTGCTTGTTTTATTAAACATTTTTAACGCTTGGAAATGAAAGTGATTATATTTAGTTTGATTAATCACGGTTTGTTACTGTTGGACGTTGTTTCTTATGTTGTCATTTTCTCTTTTTATGTTTTTTGCTAAATGTATCTTTACATTCTTTTGGGGCTTTTTTGATATTTACTCTTTTTACCAAAGTGCTGTCTCAGAAATGTAGAAGCATGGATGTATTTATGGACAAAATTTGTTGTTTTTTTTCAGCCATGTTTTGAGGTCGCGGTTGGAGTTACGCCCGGACGTGGTTCTTGAATACCAGGTAAGAATCGTTCTCTTTGAAGTGTGCTGCTGATTATTTGCCCAACTTGTCAGCATTGCATCTTGGGACGAAGATGAATGGATTTGGTTTTGGTGCCAAAAGGTTATTTGGTAAATGGTCACAAAAGTCACAGTCAACTTATCAGTGCATGGTCAACTGAAATATTACCATGGGTTGGTTTCTGCCATATCTTCAGTATTCATTGATGGTAGAGTCTGTGAATGATGATGCGTGCATTCAGTGCTGAACATTGTGTGCCGAGTTTCCGCCATCATACACAAAACTATTCCTACATCCCAGCACTATGCAAAATGTTATATATCTATTTATGTAGTGCATTATTATATATGTGCGGTAGTGCATTCTCATGAATAACTTCTGATGTACTGCAGATCTGCAACACTGTACATTATGCTTTGTACAAGCAGATGCAAATACTGATCAGATTTGTGCCATACTGTTAGGTCATGACTTCAGTTTCGGAGGCAGCGGCAGCATGCCATGTGAGTGTCAGTTGTATGCTAGAGAGATCCGAAATGTTTTTAACCTAAGTATTACCAAATAAAATGCTGTTGACAGCTGTTGTCCAACCTGTGTATGTTATTTACTACATTTGGACTCGGATGATATTTGTCGCTAATAAGAGTTATATCTCGTTTGATTTCAGGCTCACAATGATACAATGGTGAAGGTTGGATCGGCAATGAAGGCGCTATATTTCGTATAAAATGTGTATTTTTTAATGATTATTGCCATTCAGTTTGTGTATTTTTTGTTTGTTGTAAATGACTAGGGGTGCACTGAATCCAGAATGTTTGGATGTGGATCCAGATCAGATTTTAAGACACTGGATTCTAAGATTTTGGATCTGGCTGGATATGGACTGGATCCACAGACCTGAGCCATCATTTGATAGACACACTGCTGCATGATATTATTATTATTATAATATTATTATTATTATTAAACACATTTATATAGCACACTTTCACTATGCTCCAAATGTCAAGCAGTGTAGTTGATGGCTGGATAGATGGAATTTATTAGCATTTTTCAGTTAGTTTAACATATTTTGCTCAGTCTGTTTTTTCCAGGTAGTGCAGAAGCAGAGGTTGGGTGAAGTGGAAACTTGAGCACTCATTGAATAGCCAGTTATGTCAGAAATATTTCTGTCAAAAATTATTAAAATTTGATTTTTTTTCAAGTTACGATCGATAACATAGGAGATGTTTTTCCCCTTTTTTGTTTATTTTAACACCTATTTTGCTTGTTCTGTGTTCACCAGGTAGTGCAGAACCAAAGATTGGATAAGATAAGGAATTGAACAGTCATTTGATGGCAAGCTGTGTCATGAATATTTAAATGTTGGGGATGTTTTTTGGAGATACGATCCAGCTGAATCCCGAATCGGATCTGGTGCACCCCTACAAATTATTTGTGTTTTTTGAATCATTCGTATGTTTGCTTATTGTTACTGAATGTAAAAATTTGCACCACAAAATTTGTTTAAGTCACTGAGCTACTGTATTTGTTTGATTTTGTGTGTTTTTTTAGTTTGCATTGATCCTTTCAGTTTTCAGGTGCAGCTTAAAAATGGATTAGTAGTGTGAGTATTTTGATGAAACTAGTTGTGAAAACGAATTGCACTTTTTTGCCCAATCGCCATATTTTTTTCAGCTCATGATGCTGATGTTGGTCAGTTGTTATAACAGAAGTAGCTAATAGATTGTTGTCACTTGTTGCATTAATGTGACATCATTTTGATGCCAACGGTGCATAGGCCTGAAACTACAGTTTTATGTGAAATTCCCATTTTGTTGCATGCATCGGTTTTATTTTAGAAATGCAGATTCTTATAGGGTAATTTTGATTGCGTGCATTTACGTTCTAGTCGGTTTTGTGATCTGCAATGGGGTTTTAGTTTTCAGGGTTCCTACAGGTCAGGGAAAACTGGAAAATGTCGGGGAATTTGTGTTGTCAGGGAAAAGTATTATTTTTGAAAAGTCAGGGAAAATGATCTTTGATCGTGCAGACTGCGGATAACTGTGATTTTTTGCATCTCCAAATATTAAAAAGCAGGCAAATTTGCAACTTCCATTGAATGTCCAAAAGCTAGATGCGTTTCAGCTTCAGGGAGCTTTGTCCCCCTGACCTCTGACCATGGCCTTTGTTATTTGCATATTGCTCTATTAATACCGTTTCATTAATATTTTTATGAAATTTGTGCGATAGTTATTGTTTCTATGATGTCAGGCAAATTGTCATTCCACGACTGGATAAGTCAGGGAATTTTTCTATTGAAAACCTGTAGGAACACTGAGTTTTGTCAGCATTGAGTGCGAATTTCAGTGACACTAAGATGGATATTAGTGAATGTTTATATCGGTAAAGTTGTTTTACGGATGCTAGCAGGTTGGCAACCATTTGCAGTTTCTGCTTGATATTGAAGTAGTGTGATTTTCTGCGTGTGGTGGTGTAATATGTTTTCTTGTTCATCTGGTTAAAGGCTATTGTGTTCATTTACTAATTTCTGTGTTCTAATTGGCTGCAAAAGTACACTGTGTCCCAAAAAAATCCCGAACATTTTTGATTGTAACTTCATGAAGGATTATCAGATTTTAATAATTTTTGGTACAAATATTCCTGTGACAACTGGCCATCAAATGATCGTTTGATTTCCCATCTCACACAATGTCTGTTCCTGCACTACCTGGGGATAACAGAACCAACAAAATATTACTTATTTTATCTAATGCGGTATGATTATGTAGGAGGTGCGCTGTAGGCGCAGACGCACCTAAAGTTGACCAATCACCATACGTATACTTGCGGCAATGATGCGAGTGCGCCGGCATCGCAGCATCGCTGTATGGTCAGTCAGTCATCGCCACACATATACGGTATTGTGACTGGTCGACTCTAGTTGTGCCTGCACCTACACCACACTTCCTACAATTACTCAATCAACATAACACATAAAAACACATTTTGTTCACATTTCTGACACTTTGGTTGACATTTCATCCAGTTTTCCATTTTTTAACTGCTTGCAATAAAATTGCTCAAAAATGTCAGCCCATTATGCGAACACAGGCATGGAGAAGCTTTCTTCATTCCTTGACAGCAGTATTGATAATGTTCTGCTCCAGACCAATCCAGGCCTTTCCAGTCACTTCTTTAATTCATAAACATTTCTGAATGTTGTCTGGTAGACACACTGCTGCATGACAGTTAAACCTTGTAATAGACTGGCTGTTGGTTGCCACAGATATAGATAGGTGAAATTTATTGACGTCTTTTCATTCATTTTGACACGTATTATGCTTAGTCTGCTTTTCCCAGGTAGTGCAGAAGCAGATGTTGGGTGAGATAGGAAGTTAAACAATGTTTTAATAGCCAGTTGTGTCAGAAATATTTCTGCCAAAAATTATCAAAATATGCTAATCTTTCTTAGAGTTACAATCGATAATGTCAGAGATGTTTTTTCCAGGTTTTTTGTTAGGGAAAGCAGATCAAGCGAAACATACCTTGAAATGTTTCGCTTGATCTGCTTTCCCTAAGTAGTGCAGAAGCGGACAATAGGTGAGGTGGGAGACTGAGTGGTCATTTGATGGCAAGTTGTGTCAGGAATATTCTTACCAAAAATTATCAAAATCTGTTAACTGGTTTTCAAATGAGAATCAAAAATGTCGGGGATGTTTTTTGGGACACAGTGTATATTGCCTGCAACTGTGCAATAGATACATTGCAGTATCTTTTCCAAAGTGACAAAGTTTTTACCTCATTTCCCATTATGTTTGTTTGTCTAGCTATGTGACGAAGCTGGAAAATATTCGCATTCGTCGAATGCGAATATTAAATTTGCTATTTGTCGAATAATGAATATGAATGCGAATAGTTATTCAGCCTCAAAAAAACTTCACTACACCTGTATTTGAATAAAGCAAAACATCCAAAGTAGTTTTTCAGTGTTCAGTCAGAAAAAAATCAGTATCTAAGGCAAATTTCAGTTAAATCAATCAAGTACCATTAAGAAAATGAAACATCCAGAGTGTTCTGTTCTCTTCAGTCAGTATCCTCTATCTGAAGTTTAGTTAAATTCAGTCAAGTTGCGTAAAATGAATTATTCACTTTTGTCAGAAATGCTACCAACTATTTGTCAAATATTGAATAGCTAAAAAGTGGTCAATATTCACATGTTGTCAAATGTGAATCTGAAATTCGTCACATGTCTGTGTCTGTCAACAAGATTACTGAATTAGTTACAACCTGACTTTGATGAATTTTTTTGAAGGGGTAGAGTGTAGCTGGAGAAACAATAATTGGTCGGATTTTGGTGGTCGTTTGAATCGTGATCCACGTGCACAAATTTCATGGCATTTTTCACCCATTTGTAAGGTATGGAATAGCAACATCATATATTGTTATTATTTGTAGATATCAGCACCGTAGTGCCATGAGTTTTATGATGAGTCTTATTTTTGCTGGTGTGTTGCAGGTTAACACTGAAATAAAATGTTGACATATTGGTGGAGGGTTGTGCTGTTTGACTGCTTTTGGTTTTATTATGTTGAGCTATATTTAACCAAGTTCTCATTGTTTTATATATTCATCTAAATAGCTTGGCTTGCTTATTTATATTCAGTTACTTTTGCACTTTTTTACACTTCCTGGTTTTAGTACTTTGATGGTTATTTTGATTGGCTATGTAGAAGGGCATTTGACCCATGAAAGGGCCAGCAGTCAGCAAGTTTTCTTGGATATGTTTGCGATCGTGGTCTGAGTAGACATATGTCCACTGGAAATAGGCTGGAAGAAACCACCTTTTTGCAGCAACACTAGTTCGACTGGGTATTGTTCAGTTAGCATTCTGAGCCAGAGTCTGCGCTACCATGACTCGTGCAAGTTGTGGTCTGAATATGTTCTTGATAAACACAGCAGCCAGTTACATATTGCTTTGTATGTTTGTATGTTTTACTGTGCATGTCGGTTGTATGGTGACAGTTGATGCATTGATCTCAGAGTTTGCAGATAGTAAGTAGCAGCATGTGCCATGACTGAAAACTTTCAGCTCAATACGTCGTAAAATTATTATGTTTTAGATGAATCAGAAAACGTGGCAAAGAAGTTGCAAAATTTACTGCTGTGTGAGAAATGAAACACTTCTAGGTGTCATTTGTTGGCATAGTAAACGTTCAGTCAATCCTGGTAGACTATTGACACCAGTTTGCTATTGCAATTACTTTTATTTTTCTGCTTTACCAGCTAGTTGTCAGAAATACTTTGGGCCATGCTGGGTGCCAAATGGGAACTGTTTGGAGCGGTTGGAGCCGTTTTTACAGGTTGTGTTGCCCTCTGTGGTCCAGCCATCATTGTCAGTACTGACAGCTACAAATGCTGCATACTTTCTTGATTGGAACTGTTATAGTAAATGTTATAAACAAGTAATTGCTGGCAGTCATCGGCTGCAAGTTGTCTGCTTAGTTTGACTGTTTGGTGACTTTATATTAAATGCTACACAGTGTCTAGATGAGCACATCGTCCAAGCTGCTTAGTGTTGTGTGCCCATCTGATGTACGCTGTATACCGTGTTTAGTACATTGTTTAATTTGCTTGTTGTTTTTCTCTTGTGATAACACGTAACAGCTTCATGTCGGGTGATGCAACAACGCTTGCATTTTCTCCCATCTCTATCACTTTGTGTGTTTTTAAACAGTGGGGTCAACGTGGAAGTTTGAGTTATGCTTTTTTACATATTTTTGTACTCTAACTTGTGACTGGAAGCAGCGGAACTATTTCAGAAGTGACAAAACAGCCCGGCCCATCATTTGCCTTTTTTCTCAAACATGGGTACTTGTGGAAGATTTGCCATGATCTTCTGGTAACCAGAAAATGTCCTGGTCATTATTCTACATTGCATTCACACGCTTAAGTGTCAAATTGTTCCGCTGCTTCCAGATTGCCCAGCTGTGTGTGAACGTTTATCAGTGTATATGGTGTTTCGATTGTAGTTTTGTTACGTTCTGTGCATATGACCGTCTTTTCAACTACCGGTACATCTCTTGGGTTACTAAGTTCTGCATCTTTCTGGCATTCCTCACGAGTATTTGAGTATTTTACGTTGTAGCATGTGCACTGCGAGTTTTTTTGTTTGCTTTATTATGTGTTGCAAATAAAATTTTTATGTTAAAAATAAGGCCGTGTTTGGTACGTTGTCCGTTTGTTTTGAATCAGAATTCAGGAATTGCAATTATTAGCTAAACCTGCGTGTTTAAATTAAGTCTTCAATATTTTCGTGCACCCATAGACAATAAAAATGTACAAGAAATCACATTTTCGACGATGATTTATAATCTGGAAATATTCTCTAAAATTGGAGTCTATGAAAAATGACTAATTCTAATTCTACCGGTATGTACAAAAGCACAAAATAGCACAAAGTTACAAAAGTAAAGTGTTAGAGTCAGCTTTCAGAGATCACAAGCATGCACCAATCTTACACGTGACAAATGAAACGGACTTTACTTTTTGATATAAACATCTTTAGAACAACTTCTGGATCTGGTCCAAGCATCCGGAATCAGATTACTTCCCACGTCAACCTTTATTCTGCTCCAGCTTTTTGCAAAGCTCTAAAGACTCGTTTGTTTCCGCAAATGATGTAGCCACTGTTAATCAGCAATGCGCTATCGGTCTCACTGCGTTTATGATTATAGTGATGATTGCCAACAAAATCTAATCACTAGTTACTTGGGCGACGTGCCATTCTTCCGAAAAAAAATTGATCACAGTTCATTTGTCTAGCGTCGTGGACAAACAGACTAGGCTGAAAACATAAACAAGTTATTATTTAAGCGAGTTTATAAAACGTCGTCGCTGTTATACATAGGCTAGTTTAGAGAAATCAGAGCCTAACGTTGACACCCACCCCTCTTTCTCATGACTTGTGATTTCTGATCATGATGCCATATATACGTCATAATGCCATACATCATGCCAGTCAGCCGTGGCCATGGCCATCTACTGCTAGCACTGACATGCAATACAGTATGCAGAAATATGCAATAAATATTGCACCAATAACTAGAAAGCTAGCTAGCTACTACACTCGGTCTCGACTCCGTAGCCGATATGCGGTAAGCCACATAAACAGTTCTGTGCAAACTCATAAAGTGCCATACACGCGGGTCTACAAACCCCAAGGACGAATGTATAATGTAATACGAATGTAATACGTATTACTTGCAGCCTTGCAACGTTGTATACTTATGTCCGGTCCCGCTGAGGACAGGAGACTGAGTTGACAGCTGCTGAAGAAATTAGCGACACGGGATGAGAACAGGATGACGAGCTAGTGACTGACAGGTGCTCGAATAGATAAGTAGGCTAAGTATGTTTAAGTGAAGTGCCTTAAAAAGAACAACTATTTTTGCGAAGTTCGAGTCTAGAAAAAAGCTGAGCGATTTGCAGAGTTACAGAAACTGTACAACCCAGGTGCCAGGTTGACAAACAAACATTGTTGTTCAAAGTTTTCAAGTTCTTGGTTTTAAGCTTTAATATACATGTACATTTTAGGGTTTTTTTTCCTGGTTTCATCTTCTAGACCGGACACGAAATGAGTAACAATAATAATCAATCAACAACACATTTATATAGCGCCATATGTCACGAACAATTCAGGGGCGCCCTTCGCCCTGCTGTACCACATCGTTCTATGTCAGATTCAGTGGACTTTAGGCTTAATGGTAACGAGAACACTATAGTCTGGGACGCGCGACTAAGGCATGCTGCAGGCAGGCAAGGCCAGTCTAGACAGAGTGACCGCGGTGTGCGGACGTGAACTGTGGAACTCACTGTGGACCTTTCAATTGTTCTCTAGTTTTTTAGGTTTTGATGTAGGCTATATACGTTTTTCTTTTAATAAAGAACCTGGCATTCTATATAGCCGGGTGCAGACTATAGCATACAAGACTAAAGCATTATTCTAATTAGCTACGAAAACGTCACATACCGTCATCAATCAGAATGAACATTAATGCAAACTGAGAATCAGTACAAACCTTCATAAGATTACACAAGAAATACCCTTTCCTCCACAAGTTGAATTTTCTGGTACGGTACTTTAAATTCTAAGATCATCTGTTAGCGGCGTCGTCGGTTGAAAAGCAAACGAAACAAAGTTGCAATTTTTCGTAGACACTCCAAATTTCTGACAGATTTCTGACAGACAGCTCTGCCAGTTTTCGACAGAGGAGATTATGGGTGCTAAAAATTTCAAATTTGCCCGCCAATTAGTTTCCCCAAAACGGTTTTCAGCCCCAAATTTTGCATTTTTGACCAAAAATTTCCTTCAGGAAAAGAATTTTACGACAACTTTCCGACAATTCTCCGACAGCCCAAAATTGCCTTCTGTCTGTAGCTGTGCGTATCAGAAAGAGGGAGGGTTGCCAGTCACTCATTCAACGTTGTATTGGTTCATATACTCCATCTCTTGATCCGAGGCCGATCTGTTTAAGCGGTTTGCCTACAACAAGTAATAAACGTATATCGCTATCGGTACTGAATAGGGCAACTCGTAGTCAAAGGTATTACCATTACTATTATTAACATAATATCAGCATGATATAACGCTATAGGCAGTTTTAAGCTTGGATGATTTTGAATATATTTTCTAGCTTGTGTTGTCTTACTTACGCAATATCTGTCTGTCAGTCTGTAGAACCTTTGTACTGTCTTGATCTAGACCTACTGTTATAATGTTTCGTGTAAGCTTAAATAAAGTATAATTATATGTTGCCAGAAAATCATGGTCTGAGACAAACCGATAGTGAATTCTTTCACTTATTGCTGAATAATTAAAATAAAATTAAAGACGAGTTGAAAATACAAATAGCAAAATTCTCCATGAAGCGAAGTAGCAAATCGTACCTTTGGGTGTCGCAAACCGTTCGGTCGTTCCGGATCGTTGGCAGCTTCCTGCCGGTCTGCAGACGGCAGTTGGTCTCTTTTCTTTAACTTGTCCAGTTTTGACAATACGTAACTGAACACAAACGTATTGAAGGCTGCATGTGAGATCGTGATGGCTACATGTAGAGCAATAAACCACTTTCATAGGCTTATAAATATTTTGCAAATGTTCAGTGTTTTAGAACTTTTAGGCCTATTCTATATGTAAAACAGTTGTGATCGCTTATGTGTCACTTGGAAAAGCGGACTTTGAAACTGCTCCACTATTGGTGAAAAGATAACACGTACTAGGCAATGATGAGAGTCTGTAGAATGATGATGACCAGTATGAATACTTCGATGATGACGTGAGCGACACTCAACTTGTCAATGCTCCACAGCACTTCGACGCTCCTCGAAAAACCCGTCTCTACGCGCCACAGCACAGTAACTGCTTGGCAGATCAGTCGCACACAGAAAAAAACATTAGACTGCGATCAGTTCATTGAATTCATTGAATTTAAACAGTTCACGCCGAACTCCGTTACTTGGATTTGTTGCGGGTTTACTGGACAACTTGTAGCAAGTCGCACAACAAGCTGTACAACACGGTGAAGTATAATACATTTTGTATAGGCCTAGCCTAGCTAAACTCCAGGCAAACACCGTATGCGATTAAATTGCTAATCAATGCGTTAACGCCTTCAAAATAAATACGAAGCACTATGACTATAACTTATACAAATTCAACGCTGTACGACTGATACTTACGTGGCACTGAAGGTTTTGTGTCAGCTCGGTTCTGACATCGTTGTCCGTAGAAACCTCTCGCGCACCTGCACAGTAACGTAACGTAGGCCTATCACAAGCTTGACAAACTGTCATTCTGACGTAGCAAGCCACTGCGTAAATTATAGAAGCATAATGATACGACAGCAAGCAAAAAGAATAGCGTACATGGTAGGTCCTACTGGTGGTCTAAAATGCAAGGCATTGAGTTTTTGTCATAGCTTCGTCAGATATCGAGCAATCTTCAACACTTTTTCACTGGCACTCAGAAAAGTAAATTTTAATTGCAATAAGGTGATTTCTGAGAGAAAGTCCAGTCTATGCTGCTAGCCTATAATGCTTGCCAATCGCTTTAATTGTAACTATATCTCTTGCCATTTATTTTGTACAGAAAACTATTATCTGTGCGTTCATAGGCAATCTTGCTTGTGACATACGATAGCTGTGTTCCTCAAAACGTCGACTTTCTGTACTTATAAAATGAAATGTTTTGTTTGTTTTTGTGTATATATTGTAACAACACTGTAATATTATGTTTTGGAAATAACGTCGCCCTTGTTATGTTTGTGATAACTTAAATCAGATTTAGTTAAATTTTGCCAACTTTGGCAGAAACATAACTCAAGGAATTTGAACAAGATCAATTTTGGTCACCCTCCTATGTTGCTTTTAGTCGCAGTTGCATGCACTGAGTTTTAAGAAAACTACATAAGCTCTCTCAGAGTACAAGGAACATGAGACATATTCTACTGACCGGCAGAACTTTCTCTGCAGTAATGCGATGTAGTAACACTCGCCGGCGTTGAGACAAAAGTTTTGATCAACACAACGTTGTGAGTGTCCGCCATGTTGCCAGCCTCCCGCTGAAATACATCACCGCACGGCAACACGCTATAGGCTATTCTTATATTATGCTACTTTTATTTTTATAAGTTTTATTTTCTTTTTAAGCGTGCTTTCTCTATACGATTCCAACACAAACAAACAAATAAATTAGTGGCTTAGTGGCAAAGGGGCATGTTAAGGCAATAATGCCCTCGTTTTTAAATTGTGACCTGTAAAACATTCTGTGTTAGAATTTTTTTCAAAAATACATAATATGAGCTAAAAATTCCCATTATTGGGGTAATTAAGGCCAATTTAAAATTTTAAACTTTTAAATCTTTTTGTTGGAAATTTGCAGCTGTTTGTCGCAAAACTGCAACTTTCTACCCCAACTTTGTTTAACTCACGAGGACGGTAAAAAATGGACAAATAAACAAATAAAATTTGGTGCTTGTGATCGCAGCAGTCTGGATTACTTAAGAGTTTGTGTGAAGCTTGGTGGGATAAAACAATTGACTGACAGAAGGCATTGTGCATTATTGAACGGTTGTTGGGTGATTGTCGATTTTCTAATCTGCTTTTAATGCATGTTCAGAACTTTATTTTTAGCATAGGCTTATGAGTAGGTGTGTGGATGTGTCATGTATGTGTGTTTGGTTGTATTCTACGGTTCTTTTATTTCTTAAATCTGTTTCTCTTTGTGTGTGTGCTTGTCTTGTTACAGTTTTAATTGTGTTTGTGGCTGCCCTTGAGGCGAAATAAAGATATCTATTATGTTAACATCATACATGACAAGACAAACATTGCTACGAACATGCTGTTTCGGGGATGATATAGCGTGTTGCCGTTCTTATAGGCTGTCTGCGGTTTGATCGCAGTTTGCAATGACAAGTTTGTGCGGAAGGTTTCTACCCCAAAGTATACTTTTTATGTATGGGCCGGGGCATTCTAACCCAATGCTACTAGGGGTTAAACGACGAATGGCATTTCATTTTGTCCACCGGTTATGACAGGGTGCGCGAATGTGACAGACCGACAGACAGACAGGCCACGCTACGATACAACAGCGTAGGCATATCCAGTGATACCGCCTAAACTGTAAATTGAGCCGTTGACACACCTGGCGGCTGTACGGTGACGGTGCAAGACGTACTGGTGTCGAGGCCGAGAACGTTGACCGCCTGACACCAGTACTCTCCCGAGTCGTCGGTCGTGGCCCGCGCTATCGTCAGTATGCTGCCTCGCCTGCACCGATATCATAAACCAATCAATGTATCAATCGACTAATTAATCGATCAGTCAGAGAGTCGATCATTTTACTTTTGTCAGATAACACGGTCGATAAAAACAAGGAAAACGACTGCAGAAAATCTAGAAGTATTAGCCTAGTTACACAACACAAAACTCACAAAAATGCATGTGCAGGAAAACGGCTAAATGGGCTAGTAAACCTCCGTAGCTGCACTATCTGAACTGAGCAGTAAAAGTATATAGGCCCCCTATTTATATTTATGTATGTGACGCAGTGCATTTTATACAGAGTGATCCAGAAAGTAGGCCACTAGTTTTTACTGTCAAATAATGCCCACATTTTCCAAGAAAAATATGTTATTAGCATACGCTGCAGTAAATTAACGGATCACATACGCTTCGATATGTTACTTCGTGAAATATTAATATTAGGTGTGGCTGAATCCAATAGCGTAATCAGAGTTGAACAGAAAACTGGCGAATTGCCGTTTTTGTTCAGTCATACGTAACAAGAAAATTGCCTAACAGTTAAATTGTAAAAATTTCTTTGCTAAGTTTACCTGACGTTACATGTAATATTCGCAATAAATTACGCTGCTTATAAAATTCGGCAAAATTACACAACTGTTAGGTTTAATGCATTTGACTGACTGGCAACGAACATATGCATACCGTCACATGGGGACTAAAAATAAGGACCGAAAAAAAACAATAAAATAACTAAATGATAACTGCAGCTAAGCCTCAAAAATGACGGAGCCGCACTGCCGAAGCAGAAATAAAGGCCTATGACGACGGAAATAAAGGCAGTGACAGACTTGTTGATTTTGACGTCTCGGTTGGCCGGCGGTGTGTAGGTATCGTTATCTTTGTACCAGATGATCTGCGGCTTAGGACTGCCGGTGGCATGGCAGTTTAGTTGAACGGAGTGTCCTTCGCGTACACGAACTGCCGTCGAGACCGATCTGATCACGGGCGCCGCAACTGTACAGCGTTGATGGCAACATAATCAGGATCTAACGATCGTTGAAGAAAAACTGATCACGATCTGCTTTCTGCTCTACTTATTTTTGCTGCACGACGCACGTAGTGCGAAGCGCGGTATTGCCACCGTGTGTTGTTTGACCGTTCGTCTGTCTGTGAATTGTGTCGTCACCCTTTAGACTACGTTATCTGCGAAGTAATGCCACGAGTAGGCCTGATTATCATATTAAGGCATTCGCTGTTAAAGAGCCCGACATCGGTGATCTAGTACAAAGAAATCACCCCTGAATTTCGGCCGAGGAAAACGTGCACACCAATCTTCGTTTTTCTGCGCCTTTTATTTCTCGAATTAAAAACTAGTGGAACTGATAGGCAGACGGACGGAAGACACGACCAGTACTGCGGCCTGCAAGGACGGGCGATTAGTAAGCCATTAATGATACGTCAAAGTTGTCTTTCCCTATCAAAACACTTAAGTTCGAAGTGAACTTACTGCAGTCGTCGCAGGCGTGAGCAACGACCGTGTCTACGGCGTGTTGAGAGTGCGTTTCCGGTAACACTTCGGCCACGTAGGTCGTCATCTGACCGTGAATGACCGTCGCTGAACGGTTCACGAACACCACGAAGCTTTCGCCGACCACGTCCTCGACGGTGGAGCGCTCAGCGCACCTGCTGTCACGTGACTCTTCCGCCGGCAAGTACGTGACGCGGACCACACTCGACGCCGGAGGATCGCCTAGTACAGACACAAGCTTGCTAGTGTAACGGTACAAGAAATTTGAGCTAATGCTCACGGAACGCGCGAAAGCCTATAGCAGTTTCTGTTTGCAAACTGTCAGTCTATCTCCAGCCATTTCGTCGCGGCTTTTACGGGGGTACCGCTCTTTGATGCCCTCATGCGCAGGTTTCCTTGAACCTAGAAAATCGAGACTTGGACCGTCGAAATCTACGTTCAATGCTGAAAATGTCGTACGCAGCTTGTTCATGTCAATCTCAATTGGTTTAGGCGCAATTCGCTCTTGCAATGTGTCTCGCAGCCCGAAATCGCCAGAAAATCCATAAAACCCCCTATTTTGGCGTTCAAGGTCATTCAAAGTCATTGAATTCGGCGCCAATCGAAAACCAGTGTACGACTTTCTATTAGTGATTAATAGTAACCTAGGCCCTATCTCGCAGCGTTACTGAGATTCGCAAATTTTGCCCACCCCCTCTCATTTAGCGCCCTTGTTCGGGGTGACTCTTTTCGAATTTTTTAAACAGCTTTACGGTTCCTGAAACTAGAATCTTTCAGGCAGCCGACGGTAAAAATTTGGTGATCCTAGGTTGGACCGTTTTTGCCTGATCCACCCGTGTGACAGACGGACGGACGGACGGACAGACAGAATTGCGATGGCTAAGACACGCTGAAAGCAGTAGCTGCTTTCGCGCGTAAAAACGAACGTAGGACTTGTGATGACGAAGTCGTTGGTTCGATTTCTGGACTCCAGGTCGGAACACTATCAAGTAGTAACTACTTAGATAGATGACTGTCTGCGGACAGATAAACCATCTTGGTATATAACCAACACCAAGGTCAACTCAGTCTTCTCTTCCTTCGGACTGATAAATCGAGTACCAGCCCGTCTGGCTGGGGTGTAGGGGGAGCGTTTACTTGTGTCAGGTGGCAGGAAACACTGTATGATTCCATATGGCAGGCGACGTTCCGTAGCTTCAAGATAGATTTTCCATAAAAAGCTACAAAGTTTAAATTTTCAAACCTTCAAACTGTCAACTATAAAACTATCTATTTTGTTTTATCCGCTGTATTAGGTCTATTCGTTGTTATACGTTGAATTATTAGAAGTTTCCAAACGCAATGTGGCGGTAGAATGCCATGGTTGAAGCCGAGACATCAGTGTCAGAGCAGTAATTTTCAAACTAAAAAGATCTTACTTATATCCGATTGTTGAGTCGTAACATGTATACATGTCGTTTCTGGACATGCAAGTCATTACAAAGTACATCTGATGTTTTTGACAAAAGATTTTAACGACATCGATCTGCCAAAACAGATTTTAAGGCCAAGACCTGCCATACCTGGTTCTGTGTCTGAATGAGTAAAAAATAAAGTACTGCGAATCTGTGATGCAGACCCTTCAACGTTCGGTTGACGAGGAAGGTGAGTGTTACGGCATCTTTATTGAAGTCCAGTGGACCGTCCAGAGACGCCGACGAGTTCACGTGTGATAAGACAACGCGTTGGAAGGTGTAAAAGTGACGACATCTCTGGTGAAGTCCAGTGGCCCGTCCACTGATGCGGACGAGTTGACGTGTGATACGGCGAGGCAGTGTCCGCTGAAGACGACATCGGCAAGCACGGTGCGTGACGCCACGTCGACGAATGGCAGATCGCAGACGTCGACCTCGTCGCTGCCAGAGACGCACAGGAGACCGGAGACGAGAAGCAACAACGAGGACAGTTTACTGCGCCTTGCGACCGACATCATCGCACGATCGCGTATTTGAATATACTCACAGACAGACAAAAGTTGATGATTCATACAGCTTATCACAGGCTGACGTCAGCAACGGCGTCAGTCAACGTCTTCGAGTTACGAAGACGTCGGAATTCGACGTCGCGAAATCACTTTCTGCTACTTCCGTTGTCACCGAGATCCAGAACGTCGACAGCACGATCAGAAAACTTTTAGCGCCACAAAATTCTGCTGTGCATTTCATTAAGCTTACTAGTCGATAAGCCAATATAGACAGAAAGACAGACAGACGCAGAAACAAATGCACGTTCAGTCGATATCGTCGCTTATACCCTTTCCCTTTATAGCCTAGCACCTTCGCTTCCCACGTACGCTCATAGTCGCGGTTGGAACTGCGTGGGTGGCACAGCGGTTCCCAGACCGCATCTACAGGTAGCCTACGTATTGCGGCAGATTACTTCAAGAGCTTTAATAATCTATCACCTGCCGCAATCGCAAAGTCTCAATTAACGAAAGCTGCGTGTGGCCGCTGTGATATCGAGCGAGGCTAATCATTAGTAAGCCCAGGCCCGAACACACTGCTGATAATTATGTAGGCCTACGTTATGTGCTATTATCTTCGGTGACGAACCTAGTTATTTAGCGTTAGCGACATTTAACGGGGAGCCGTCCATTGTAACTGTTCAGTGGCTGACGAAAAGGAGAAGAGTGCTATAGCGCTTACAGTAATAAATAACATGTCGTTCTCTTTATAATTTATTAGTTGTTATCTACGCCAATGGAACGAAGTGAATTGGAGAAGATTATGACATTGGTCGATCTGTCCGTGTGTGTGTCTGTGTACACGAATTGGCGGAGATATGCACTCTAACGAGCGCCTTCTAGTTTTATTTCTGTTATACTTATGACATTTAATTGTTCAAACAGTGACAAAACGAATGAAACAAATATCCACAAAAGTCCTAAAACCCGTCTTTTTTATTTCGCAAAAAAATCGAAAAAGATATAGGCCTACAATGATAACGCCTTCTATTGGAGACATCGTAGAACAGTCCAACTTTTTTCTGCGGCGGCCTAACGTTTGGCAACAAATCACGCTGTTAATTATGAATGATCGCGAACGATTGTGTCTTGGCGTGGGAACGACATTTAGTAGGCGTAATCCATCAGCTAGTAGTAGCCGTAAAGATTTTAATTAAACATTAAATGGAGGCCTTATCGGTGTGCTGCATGTGAGCTAAACCTTCCAAATTTTGGACGTATGTTTAAAATAGAGGCCGAAAATCACAACTTTTTACGGGCGAAGTGCTAAAATTATTTGTTTTGCCGTAGCTGTTGCTAAGATGATCACACAATTCACTGATATTTCAGTAAATCTTCGCGTTAGGCTAATCCCACTTTCCCCTGTTAAAGACGCTGTTAAAATGTTTCCCTCGTTCCTAGTGAACATTGGCGTTGCACCACGTCACGTGTGGTTATTCAAAATCGTTTTCCATGAAAGGATTGTTCCGCAACAATTCCCTGGCATTTTCCGAACAGATGTCAAACTCACTGCCTTTGATTACCAGTTACTTCCTCAGGCAAATAGTCAGCTTGCTTTACAGTGTTACTCGTATACCACCCCGGAGTATTATACCGACTGAGTGAGCCCAATCAATCAATCAATCAATCCAGTTTAATTCAGACGTATAAGGTCCATAGAACTACACAACTACAAATGTATAATAAAAAGTGATAAAAGAGAAAAATAAAACACTAATACACATGTATGGTTGAGAACCA